>Ga0307514_10002838_pt1 | contig 17344 bp, 20 predicted proteins | sample 16_EM_MG_FD_203088 | JGI IMG/M metagenome (GOLD analysis project Ga0307514, IMG submission 203088) | Populus trichocarpa ectomycorrhiza microbial communities from riparian zone in the Pacific Northwest, United States - 16_EM | ecosystem: Host-associated > Plants > Roots > Unclassified | place... | reverse complement strand
CCCCCCTTCTCTACCGACTTCTCATCGATGAACAGGAAAATGAAAAAGCACTACTCACCCCCTCATAAATTGCCCCAATCTTACTATCCCTCCACATCTTCTCCGCCAGCCCATCTCTCACAAACCCCATTCCGCCCATCCACTCCACCGCGCTGCCACTTACCTTCTGCGCGACCCTACTCGCATACAACTTTGCCATCGCTGCCTTCATCACAAAGGCACTCATCTCCTGCCTGGGGACCTCCCCGTCCTCCCCCCTCAAGCTATCCAGCCTCTCCTTCGTCCTAACAGCATTATACACTAGCGCCCTTGCCGCCTCAATCTCCATCCTCGCCTCCGCGACCTGGAACCCAAGTCCTTGAAACTCGCCAATATACTTCCCAAACTGCTTCCTCTCGGTAAAGACGTATTTGGCTCCTGCCTCCCATGCGCCCTGCGCGAGGCCGATCATTTGCGCCCCGATCCCGACGCGGCCTTCATTGAGGAGGTTCATTGCGATTTTGTACCCCTCGCCGATGGAACCGAGGATATTTTCAACCGGGAGCTTGACGTCGTCGAAGGTGACTACACAGGTGGAGGATGCGCGGATGCCGAGCTTCTTTTCCTTCTTGCTGACGCCGAAGCCGGGGGTGTCACGGGGGACAACGAAGCAGGTTATTCCCTTGTGGCGCTGGTTGGGTGGGAGGGAGGGGTTGGTCTGCGCAAAGACGAGGAAGATTTTGGAGTGAGAGGCGTTGGTGATCCAGCATTTGCTGCCGTTGATGGTGTAGGATGATGGGTTGGAGGAGGAAGTGGAGGAGCTCGGAGTCGCGGTGGTGAGCATGGCAAAGGCGTCAGAGCCGGAAGAGGGTTCCGAGAGGCAGAAGGAGCCGACGGAGGAGGTAGCGAGGGGGGGTAGGAATGTCTTGCGGAGGTGTGGGGAGGCGTATTTGAGGAAGGCGGTGTTGACGAGGGTGTTCTACCCAGCATATTAGCATACCAACCAGTATCTAGAGGTGGTTGGGCGTACGTGGACATCACACAGTACAGACACACTTGGGTCCACCTTCGCCAACTCTTCAATCGCCACAATGGACGACCCAAACCCCATCCCCGCGCCCCCAAACTCCTCCGGAATCTCAATCCCCATAAGTCCATTCTCAAACAAACCCTCAATTACACCCTCGTCCATCGCCTCTGCTTCGTCCATCTCTCGCACCTTGGGGAGCACGTTGGATTGCGCGAAGCGGGAGACGGTTTCCTGTAGCATTTGCTCGGTTTCTGTCAGGTGGAAGATGGGGTTCGGGGGATTGTCGAGGAGCTCGGGGGAGGACTGGGGGCGGGAGGTGATGGAGAAGGGGCGGAGGAGGCTTGGTTGGACATGGCGATGGAGGGGGAGGATACTTTGGGGTGAGAGGGGGAAGAGCCGGCAGGTGAGGAGACGAAAGGACATTATTATGAGCGTTGGGTTAATGAATATCGACGTGAGTTTTGAAATATGGTAGTTGTATTCGCAGATGCCACAACCTCGGCACGTTCGCTCAAGGTGTGTACCGGTATGATATTATTGTATCCCAAGTCCCCAAGTCTAAAGTATTAACAAGAAGGAAAAAGTAGATATGGGTATGGCATATGGGTATTGTACTGTACAGTCAGTGTCTGGGGGAAGAGCTGCAATTGCGCCTCGGGGGGTTCAGGAACAACTTCCCAAATTAGCGGCAATAAAACGCCGACGGAAGCCGGTGGGATCCTGACATGTGATGAGCGATCACGTGAGGGACTGCATTTGCAACGAATACTTTTTCTTACCCTGAACAGCTGGAAAAGCATGAATCTTTATTCGTTCGTAGCTTGCCACACATATACTGTATTCAAGTAACTTGCAAGGCAAAGTACTGTGCTCTACTAGAGTACTTCCCTAAGTGCCTGCCTATGAGAGTCACGGTGAGAGCGTGCACACACGAGAAAGTGAAAAATGACAACGATCTATTAATCAAAAAAAAAAGCAAACGGAAAACAGAACAAATGAAACGAGAAGCAAAAATGCAGGCCCAGACAACAACGAAAAATCAAAAAATCACCAAAACAAACAGAACAGAACAAACACCCAACTGCGTACAAAAGAAAAACAAAAGGAAAAGAAAAACAAAAGGAAAAGAAAAACAAAAGGAACAGAAAAAAAAAGGAAAAAAAAACAAAAGCAAAAGAAAAACAAAAGGAAAAGGAAAAGAAAAGAAAAACAAAAGGAAAAGAAAAGAAAAACAAAAGTAAAAGAAAAGAAAGGAAAAAGACCCAAGACCACCCCTTATCCCTTCCCTCTGTTGCCCCTCCTCCCTTTTGTGTTTGGTCCTTTCCCCCACAGTAGAAAACACCTACAGAACTCGAAGTTCTGGCTTTCTACCCTTCCTTCCCTTGTGTATTCTTACCCTTTTGTTCATACCTGATCCTGTCAGGAGTAGAAAAACCCACCCTTTGCACTACAGCAACCACGGCAGGCGGACAACAGTCCCCATACCTATATGAATGCTGCACTGACCGTTTGACCCGAGTCAGTTTGCGCCAAGGGCATTGTCCTCTCAGAAGCCATCATCTTTGATAGCTTTAGAGACGCTCTGCACAGCCATCGTAAGGTTAGACTGCTCGCAAAGAGCTAGTCGCCTCATGATGTTTTTTCCATGCCTAAACATAGAAGTCTGTGGGGTTATCTAAAGGGAAAGTTATCTGGTCCTGCCACACTGCAATTCCATTTCTTCCTACCGAAGCAAGAATCGTAGAATGTGTCTCTGGAGAGACAACTCAAACCCGACTTCCCGACCGAAATCGAAAGCCTATAGGAGTGAGCCACCGACGCTTTCTGGCGGCAGTCGGCTGTGTGGGGATTGCTTCAGATAAAACACACTGCAAACCATACACATGTCCGAACCATGGTATGTACCTACGTTACAGCAGGCGTTGCTGGGCACTTTGCACATGCGTGTGTGAAGATGCATGGCATGCTGGTGCAGGGAAGGGAACAAAGGACTATATATAAAATGGAAATGTTAACTATTATACTTGTTTGAAAGGAGGAAGAGTATATTGCTTACGTTTTTATAAAGCCTTTTGGCCTGGGGTTGTCAACCCCCAAATTCTTTTTTTTCCTTTTTTCCCCGAGGGGCTATGGAGATGTTAGCTTGCTGTACTCATCAGAGAACACGTATGGAAGAATGTATCGTTGATTTACTTACAATCGTGGTTGGACTTTTTTTTTTATTTTTTATTTTTTAATTTTTTTTTGTCTAGTATAGAGAGGGAAAGATTAGTATCCGCTGAATGGAAAGCATGATGATAATGCCACTTACTTTTTTAAGCTAAAAAGCACACCCACAGGAATAACCGGTGGCTCAACAGTTATCCGGCTACCCTACCACCTCCACCTACACCTATTCAAAGGTGGTTGGCCTTCCCCATCTTGAAATACAAGACGGTGTAACACACCATCAGTCTTTCTCGATCGTTCGGGCCCAGCAAACCAGCGTCGATCTCGGAGATCGTCTTTGCCGCCAACCCCCTTAGAAAAGCAAGCTTCTCCTCGGTAGTCGTTGGGTCGACAATTCCTTGACCCTTCGCAAGCCAATTTACCTCCGTTCGCTTCTACATTTCAAAATTTAGTAATTGTAATCATATATGTAATGAATAATCTCGAGTACTTACTAATACGCGACCGGAAGATGCTGGCCCTGCTTGTCCCTCAACAGGAGTATTCCCAGAAGTGGGGGCAGAGCTATTGGCAGCTGCAGCTGGCTCTGTCACTGCAGGTGTACTACCATTTTCACCGGTGCTTTCGCAACTAAGTTGCTCCGGCTTGCTTGTGGTGTTGGTAGACGGTCCTGGTGCTGTCGGTGGTGGTGGGTTTCCTGAGGTGGAGTCTCCCTCACCGTTTCCAGACATCGGAGCGGCAGTCTGTACTTCGGTTTGGGGTGGAACCGAAGTGCTAGTACTCGGGAGGAGAGTCTTCGCAACGGCAGACCCTGCAACTCCCTTTCCAGGCACTTTCTTTCCTCCCACTCTCAGTGTGATCTTTCTCACGGTCACAGTCGCTGGAGTCGCACCCGAAGCATGAGGACCTTGGTTAACCTCTACTGGAGCTTGACTTACCGTCGACACAGCCTTTTTCAGTGCAGGCTCTGAACCTGAAGACACCGATTGTCCCGCAATGACACCGGAACTGGCTGGCTTTCGCACCCTGTCCGCGACACAGTTTGGTTTGGGGCTACCCAAAGACAACGCACTGAAAATCCGAACCAGAAACGTTTCTTCTTCTAAGCTAAGCCCAGAAGCCGAAGGTTCCCAATCCATCTCATCAGTGGAACTGCCATCATCAATGGGGCCCGGAGCGTCCTGCATCAAGACCTCTACATCCACCGGAGCGACTGCAGTGCTAGTCGGCTCAGAATCCATTTCATCCTCAGGATTCCTGTCAGAATCGTTCACCTGCTCTCCTTGCTGAACCTTAAGTCCAAACATGGAGCCGAGCTTGCAGGCAACGGACAAGGCCTCGGTGACCAATGGGGCTGCCATCCACGGAAGTGTCTGACGCGCCACCAAAGGAGCACTCTTTCTCATCCGCTGAACACCACGAAGTGCCGAACTTTTCTTACCAACGGAGATTTTATACGGTGAACCAGGGGCCGCATTCCCAGCATACCTATGTGTCTTGACACCAGGCTGTCCTTCCTCACACAAAAGCAGAGCTTTTGGCTCTGGAAAGCCTGGCACCTCAACACTGGGCTGCACAGTCATGTTCCCCGATCCTTGTGAGACAGGCATGCTATGACCTGCAGAGGCCTGCTCAGTTGAGTTGCCCCACGATACAACGGATCTGTCGCGGCACAGAGGATAATACCGGCCGGCTCGAAGGGACTTTTCATAGGTAGGCTTACTCGGACATGCAGAGGCCTCCTTTTTTGGTGTTGCCACCATTTGGCTTGCCGCATTCGGCGAAACCAGCGAACGAACCAGAGAATCTGGGACCACGATTACCAAAGGAGCTGGAAAGGTACCAGGCATGCTTGTCCCGCTCGACAAAACAGAGGCCCTTCCCTGATTGGCTTTTTCCAGACATCCAGAAAGCCAGGTCAAAACGGAGCTCACAGAGCTCCAAGCCAACGCTCTTGGGTGACGAGCATTTACAGCAACGACCAGAAGCCTGCTGATGACACAGCAAACAGCTCTGCCCGCGCCCATGCAAACGTGACCAGCAACTCCAGCAACGGCCAGAAACCTGCTGACTATGCAGCTAACAGTTCTGCCCGTGCCTTCCCAGAAGCCTGCACCGAAGAAACGAGGACGAGGAGGGTGAGAGACACCATCCAACGATGAAAAGGCATCGCTTACCAACCCGCAGGAAAGGTAATTGAAAACCCGGAAGACAACGAAGGAGAGGACCAGAAGGCAGACGGCACCGGCGAGGATCTCAAGAATGAGCCTCACAAGGTCGGACCAGAGCAAACAGACAAGGAGGAAGAGAAAGGCAAGCCACTTCAACAACCAGAGAAACTTGTCATTCTGCTTGCCCTGCAGAAACTTCTAGAATAGAAAGTTAGCCCTGGCGTGTTCTGAAGACAAAGGCTTGCAAAGAGGAGTGTAACTTACGGCCCCTTGTTCATGGTGGGCTGGGCAAGTCGGTACGACCCTACATGAGTTGAGAGCCGACTCTGTTTGATGCATGTGAGCAAATTTTCTCGATTGAGTCTCAGGTGAGTAGTTATAGGAAAGTACATACCTCTCTTCTCGGGCCAAGCGTTGTACGCTATCTTCTTTGGTGCCATCGTGGCGACTTCTAGAATTGAAAGACAGCTGTTAGTAAAACAAGAGAGCACGGCTTTACTTCATATTCCCCATGTTCTGTTTGTGAGGGGTGGAGATGAGGGAGATGCCAAGACTCGCGAAGTTGAGCAAACTTCACTCTGAAGACGAGCAAACCTGCGTCGGGGCAAAGGAAACAAAGGTAAACTTACTATGCTTTTGCCGTAAAGGCATCTGGGAGGAACGAGGTGAAGTGGAAGATAGCATTAGAGCAGAAATTTGTAGCACTGTGCACGCTGAGCAAGCTCGAAGCAGTGCAAGTAAATTTCTGTCTGGGTGGGGAAGAAAGGAAGAAAGGAAGGAGGAAAGGAAGGAAGAGAAGATGGAGGGAGGGGAGAGGGGAGAAAGCAAAAGCGGGTACCTTTGTGGGTGGTCACCTACCTCAATCGGTTAAGCAGAAGTCAGGTCGGGCACGAGAACAGGGTTGGCCCTAAAGTACTTGAGTAGTTCCCTAAGACCCTATAACCATAGTCTCGTGGCCAGATTACTGTGTAGGCTGGAGTGGGTAGTCCCATGACTAGTAATCTACCAGTTCTGGTTGGCACGGTTCAGCTGGTAGTCAGGCGGGCACCGGCGTCTCGTAGAGATCCGGCTGGAATAGTGGCAGGAGACTTTCGAGAGGTCGTGCAACTAGACTACAGGAGACTACTTAGTAGAATATGTGGGGAAAACCCAAAATACTTCCAGGGTTTGGGTACCCGCACCAAGACCACAGCCAGCGGGGAAGAGGGAGCCACCACCACAATCACCAACAACAACCGAAGCAGTTGCCCTCCCACCAAGTACATAGTGGGAGAAATGCTAGGAGAGGACAACAGAAACCACGCGGAGATCATTAGGGCCACGCTCAGGGGGCCGTCGATTAGGGGAGAGTTATGCATCGACTTCAGCAATCCTATGAGGGCCTCTGTACAACCAACTATGAGCGGCACCATGGGTACGCAAGGGGAAGGGGAAGGGGAACAAGACCAGGGCGGTCTTGGCCTGATTGGCACTCCTATGTAGAGCAGGATGAAGGTGGATATTTTTCTCCTTTGCTATCAGAGCGAGCGGGGCTTTTCCTCCCTTTCAGACTTTCTGTTCTACAAGACTACCCATGGGGCCAAACATCTGACATTCGCACGCCCTGTGGTTCAAACATCCTATAGTAATTTACACTTGTTTGTGCAGTTTTGGGGGGACTCAGCAACCTGGGGACCCCCCACCGCCTAATCTCAGTCACTGACACCTTATCAGCTTCCAACAGCCAAAGTCGGCGATGGGAAGCCCGCATACCCAACTTAGCCTTGATTGCGCTGCTGAACTGGGAATCTGAAGCGCCACCACTGGAAGATATAGCCTGTAGGTAGTGAATCTGATATAGTGCACCAGTATCTAGTCAAATACTTCCTGTAGAGGATCAAGGTCTGGGTCGCAAGAAAAAAAAGAGGAAAAAAAGAGGCTACTGCCTGGGAGCTTGAAGAAGCAAGAAACCAGCAAAAAAAGATAGTGGCCCAGCTGGGACTCGAACCCAGATCACCAACCTCATCCCCTAGTGTCAGCTGTGCTAGACATATAGGCTTATCTAGTAGGCTTCTTACCCTTAGACCACCGGGCCATTCCGTTGTAAAACTGGGTAAGTAGGTACCACTTGAATGTGCCAATAAGACTACAGTACACTTGACCAAAACAACCACTGCACTTGATGACACACAGATGCTGCCCCGTGCTCAAGCTTTACTCCTGAAGCCCGTAGCAGTTTGAGTAGCACCACTGGCAAGTCTTACGGTTATCATGAGCAAGAAACTGCGCTGCTGCTTTCACAGCCTCTGTAAGTGAGCTCGAGACCTCAGTCCTACTCACGGCAGTGGTCCCTACTAACCTAGAAGCACTTACAGTAGGCCTAACCCACCAGCACATGCTCCATTCACGCCTATCCTGCGAACCCTTGCACGTCTACACGACTGCCTCAGAGAGGTCATACAGCACCAACTATCCGTGTATACCAAACATTCACCCCCATATGTAGGTAGGTACTCTGTTGTTCATTGACCCTTGCTAGTTCGTCAACCTGACATTCAGCTTTAAAATCCACGGGAAACATAGACTGGATCCCCATTGTGAGTCCCAGGCCTCCATGGAAGTTACCCCCAGTAGTTCGGAGAGAACGATCAAAGGGCAGTGGGTTCTCAGAGGTGAGCACCAGTACCAAAGCAGGAGGGACCGCTACTAACACTGACACCAAAGAACATGCAAGAACACAAAGAGACCAGTGGATCCGGAGCTGGCATCACCAGGTACACAGGCGGGTTCGAAGCTGATCAGCACTGAAGGGATATACACAGCCAACGGGGCCAACGGGCGGCCCATGGCCATGAACGAGCCAACGCCGACGGCTGCTCCAACCAGGCACAAGCTGCAACCAGGCACAAACTGGAAGAAGGGCAACTGCATACGACGGGGAACTGGATCACGACGCTTGCTGTCTTGGGCCTTGCCGTGCGGACGTCAGAATTGAGGTTCGCTTCAAAGGTGATACAAGCCAAGGATAATTTCCAGAGTTACGTGGGTACACATTTGTGGTCCGTGCCACAACTAAACCCAATTTTCTTCTTTTGAGTCCGTGGAGCCTAACTCTATGAAACAGAACTAAACCCAATAATGCGCTTTCAAATTTGTGGTTCAAATTTCTCAACGACGACAAACCCAATTAAGCTGTAGTCTGGTTGGCGAGAGGGCGTGCCAACCAGACTAATAAAGCTGAAACTTAACATATATACTTTCTAGGCATGGGCTGCAATGTGTACTGACCATTTAGGTCTTGTATCATCCGCTTTGAACCCTATATGGTCAAAATCCAAATGGCAAGCTGAATACAGTCAGATTCTACTCATCGAGCTGGAGCTTCCACGAACGGTGTACTCCATAGCTAGCGGCGAAGGCCATTAGAGGTGGAAGCCACCGAGAAGGGGAACCACAAGGAGGAAACCATGTATCTACAGTAGCGATTTCCCTGGACCCTTTGTAACTACTGCATGGGTAGACAAATTAACATTAACTTGCCCTTCCTTGAATCCACCCGGGATTCCTCTACACAGACTACATGCAACCAGGGTATGGAATCAAAAGGCGAGGGAATCTCTTCCTGAGCCATTTCTGCTTAGACAAGCCCCCACTTGGGTTTATTTTCAACCAGAATGAAGGATTAGGACTGGAGGAATAGCATTAGGCAGTTTGGAGAGTGTGGGGAGCAAGTATTCAAAATAATTGTTATCTCCTTGAATACAGCTATAGTACATCGAAATGCGTTGACCTTGTGAGTATTACCCTCATAGTCACTTACATACCAAATACAGTACATTTCCACCACACAGAAGCTCAAACTCGGGGGACTTTCCGCTTTCCTCCTGATACCCGCATCTCGAGCCCCTTACGCACAAACAAGAAACACAATATACCCCCAAACGCAATAACAATGCAGTGTCCTTGCATCTTTTGCCAAGAGCGCGGGCTTGGCGTTATCACATGAATATACCTCGTTTCTGGTCGGCTGATCAGCAGTCTATACGCCTAGGCAGTCTGGTCGGCACGAACGTCGGCAATCAGACCCTGCATGCAATATATATAGAGCATATGTATATCCCCGTTCCCATTCCTCCCCCGTGTTTCAGCCCGTGCGCGAATGCGAATTGGGAGTCTTATCTCCTTGATTAAATTCTCAAGTTGCTAACGTTATATCAATGTTCATGAGATCAATCAATCAATCAATTAATCATAAATGAATATTCTCGCCGTTGGCTACCGATGTCGGAATCTAACCCCCCTTGCAGACATCACTCCAGCCAGACCACATCAAATATATCGCTTTCTCTTGTCATTTTCTGTACATCACTGTATATTTTGCATCAATTGCCCATATCCATTAGCCATTTGATCCGTAAACCTCCAACATTTCTGACCCGGAAGCAGAGTAGAAGACAAAATGCAGTAGTATAAGAACACAAGTGTGAATGAAAAAATGCTCACAGCCCCACGCCAGCTAGAGTCCATGTAAAAAACCAAAAAGAAATAGCGCCCAAAAGTTTTGGATATGCACCAGGCCCCATATGCTTACATGCTGAGATATAGAGATATAAACTACAACCAGACTAAAGAAACTACAACACATAAGATGTATTAACCGGTACATCAATTTGGACAGCACGGAGTGGCGCAGCCAACCATGAGATGGATTTTCCCCCGTACTGCACGTCGGTCGCCTGAACTTGCATGGAGCCTCCAGATGAAATAGCTCCAGCGAGCTTGAGTACGTTGGACGTGGTTAGGTTCGCCTTGAAGTCGTAGACGTTCTTAAGGCCAGGGGCGATGGTAAGATTTGGGAGGATTCCATTTCCAAGGTACGTGTTGTTGAGACTTAGGTCGAGCAGGACATCGCCCTATTTACCGTCAGCAAAAATGGGCTCCAAGTATCTCTGAAAGTCTCCGGCTACATACCACCTGGAGGGTGAAAACTGTTGGGTTAGGAATGACAACGCTCCCTACGATAGAGTAGTCACCTGTGGTTTCCAGCTTGTATTTGACAATAACCATCCCGTTGAGCTTATTGAAGCCTACAGCCATGCCATGGGTTAATACAGGGAATCCTCAAAAGAAGTTGAGACAAACAACGTACCCTTCAAGTGGACCCATTCCCTATACTTGACATTTGCCTTGATAGAGTTTAAATGGATCTTGGTCTTTCCCCAAATCCCCATATCAAAATATTCGCTTTCCATGAGAGTTCCTGCAAAGTTACCGAATGTCCCCCGATTCGCAATCTGGGTCGTATAGTTGACCGTCTCTACCAAAATCTTGTCCCCTCCGTGCAGACCTGGCAATGGCAAGTACATGAATGGGTCCTCGTCCTTAAGGTAAAATTCCGCCACCATAGGGTCAATGGTAGCCTTGTGTGCGAGTTTGCTACTGCTGGTGATATAAGATGTAACTGAGAATAGAAATTTATCGTCCTCCGGCTGCATGATGCGAATGGACTCGACATTGAGAGTTGAATTGTCGAGAGCCTTCTGAGCTACCGGAGGAATAATCCCATAGATGCTACCAGAGATCCATGAGCTCTCTGACTTTCTGGAAGGGGGGGGGAACATACATAACAATCACAACTACAATAACGAATATGATGAATGAGATCAGCCAGCACCACCACCTCTTCGCGCAGTGCCTCTTGAACCTCTGTCCCTTGGAAAGCGTGGCAGGTGCCACAGTGCTCTCTGTTTGTTCTAGATCGATTTTCTCCGACATGTTGAGTTATGAAGATACCCTAAAAACAGTATCAAGTATAAATCCAGAAAAGAAAAAAAAAACAAGGGCGAGATTGGATCTGTAATGTTGAGAAAGTTTTCCCTATATATCAAGTGCCGAATGCCTGCAATGCCGGGTAGTTTTCCGAACCCACGCTCGCTGTGCTTGGAAAGGGGACTCCAAAAACGTTTTATTGGCGCAAGTGGCGAACCGGAAAGAGCTGTGCTCAAATACGGTGGTTGCTCTCAGCCAACCACTGGATTGTTGCCGCAGGCACCCAAACACCCCCCCTCATTCACGAATCGCGGATCTCAAAACGTCTTCTCCAAAAGCTCCCCCTCCGTGGAATTTCGCGTATTCGGAGTCATGTTAGCTATACCTATTTCGCGCCAAGATCAACCTGTGGCAAAACGTGCATCCAGATTCGAGGTAACCAATCTAGGAAACTTGCGGGGCTCACTCCACGTTGAGTGTGGTGGCATCACCCTACCTATCACTAGTGTGGCGACCTATCACTTGTGACGCGGCAGGCCAAAGGTCAAGTACGTAGATAGAGTTATTTTACCCTTGCTCCTCCTCTTTGCGGACGTTAAGATATGTAGATTTGAAGATCTAAAGAGCTTGGTGTGTATGTACATACATTAGCACTCATTACTGTACGACATCCTGATTTCATTCCGGTAAGGCATATCAAACTCATCATGGTATGGATGGACATGTAGCACAGAACTCTGCAACATGCATCGCAAGGGTCACACGCCCATCCAGGTTAAGTGTAATTCCATATGCTGTGCTCCCCATGGCATGCAAGCAGTCATAATGTCAAGTCATGAAGCCAAGTCATGAAGCCCCAGCTCAATACTCCGTTATGTATGTCTGTGTCATGCATGCCTCGATCTCTGCTTAGGGAAAGTAGGTAGGAGTACGGAGTAAGACGGGGTGCAGTTGTGTGGGGAATTCCGGCCTCGGGTGGGGAATCCCAGTCGCTTGGTCGGCATCAATAGTCTGCTTTGCCGCTTACATAGCCTATATATATCAGTCTTCTGGTTGCGCGCAATCTTGCTTGGTACTCAACTACTGTGATATAGGTATTGTTGCCGAGCGTGCAGCTGGCAGACCAGAACTCATTGGCCGGTCCACGAGGTTGTGCAATCTAAGTCTGGTTGCACGACTCCCTCGGCCAGTCCGTGGGAAATTATCCGGTTTGTAGGCTGATCGCTGCACCAAGTAAAAACCGCATTTCCTTGCTTGCTGCCAGGTTAAATATGGCATGTACATAAATATCCAAAACTACGGTAGCCGTTCAGCCGAAGTTAGATCTAACGGGCGCCACTTTCGAGAAGCACAGAAAAGGACTAGCCAATGAAAGAAATAATCAACCAACAAGACAAAACTGGGAGGCTGCGGGAATGGGTAACCAGACCCTACTCAGGATAAGAAAATCCTATGCAAGATGCGAAGACAAGAGAGACCACCAATCAGACATACCATGGTGAGTGTCCGGGACTAACAACGCAAAGAGAGTAGAGCAAATTATGTAGCCCATCAGAGCGAAGTTTGGGTGGGGATACGCAGAGTGGGGGTGTGGCTCAGACGATTGTCGAGGGGAATGTAGGTATGGTGAAAGGGGGATAATATGTACCTGGACGGGGGTCTTTTTTCGCCTTTTCTCTCCAGGGCCGGCAGTCGGGTAGGGGTGCGCCTCGGACTACATATGCGTAGAGCGTACTCCGTACTAGTATAAATACTCTTCGGAAAATTACAGTCAACCTTAGTCTCGGCGCCACCGTGTCACATATACGGTATAGAGAAGAAATGATTGGCAAGGTGCATTGTAGATATATTTGCGGAATTTATTCAAAATGCTGGTATGTAGCCTTGTGCCAAGCCCCTCTTTATTGGTTCGATCCAACATGTCAATAGGATCATCTGAATGTAGATAGCCTGGTTGGCACAAGCCCCTCGTAGACATAGAGGAAAAGTAGAGTACAATCTACAGATTTTTTTTTTTGGAGTCTATACGCCTTTCCCCCGAAGGAAGCCTTAGGCTATGAGGCGAAAGTAGAGTACAGTTAGACCTTGCTATACCGGACCTCCTGTACCTAAGCCTCCACTACCAAAACCCCAGCTGTCCACCTAAAATGACCTTGCTATGACGAACTTTTGGTCATACCGGACCGGACAGTATGCTGAGGGAGTACAGGGGTCTTTCCACCCTTGTCCCCATACATTTCTCCCTTGCTATACCGGACGGGGCATATCTGAGTGCTGAATAATCTACTCTTTTAGGCTTAATATGACTTCACATACCCCCATTATACAGCAAAATTAGGGTTCTCAGGACGTACGTGACTCCTTTACCCTTGCCTGAGGGCTGGTACCATGATTTATACCGAAACCTTGCTATACTGGACAAAAAGTGCTAGATTTTAGTCGTCCGATATAGCAAGGTCTAACTGTACAGTACTCGCAGGGGTGAGCCTGGTAATGCAGTGTTTGCTTTTCCAGTCGGAGGAGGCGTTTTTAAGAAGTACCGTATATGTAGAGGCTCAACATGTGAGTCTCGTGCACCTAAGTATATGGACTAATCGTAAAGGGCCTTAATCGAGACGTATTGGCATAAAATTCCTAGATACATAGGTACTTAACATTTACACCCTCTGAAAGCCAGGTATGTTAGGTTCCATTCTACTAAACGCTCAAGGTTAATAATTGTGGAAGAATATAGGAACAAGGAACACCCAGTGATGCCAATCTGAGGGCTCATCTCAACCTTGCACAGCTAGGAAACAGAGCCGCTGGCTTATACTCTTGCATTTGTTGGATTCAACCTCTGGGATGTACGACATTTGGTCAGCTATTGAGAGGCATCGAAGCAGGGGAAGCTCAGAAACCTACTAGCAGCAAGCAGAACAAATTTCAGAAGGTTCTTGACGCTTGCCGGACCCCACTCTTCGTCCATGTCAAACCCTATCCAGCTTATCCCGGGTTGTCAAAATAGGTAGGGCCTCAGAGAGAGTTGTGTAACACTTGCGAGAGCCTAGTCTGGCAGGCGCCGCAATCGAGCTGCATGAGAGCGGATCCTCTTGACCTAGGTATTGGGACTCTTCCCATCCATGCTCCCCTTTTGATATCCTGTCATCCAATCTAAGGCTGATGTTCTCCGTGCCTGTTGGAAAGCATGAAGACACCCATACCACTGTTGGATGCATCATGCGGGAGTCTATGAGCATGCCATAATGGGGGTTGGTCAGCAAAAGTGAATATATAAGTCTCAGTAACTCCTGGTTGCCTATTTTCACTTGCTCACTATCTCATACACGGCATGGATTGGTGTACGTGCTAGCATCTAGCAACATCATCTAGTCCTCCAAGTTTCCCAAAGATTGCTTGACTATTAGCTTCTTTTGTGCTGGATTGGGCTCTTGTGACGGCGGCGTCCTGGGATTGAACTTGCTCAGTGTCTACTACATCCTTGACTGCCCCAAGAATCTTATCAACCTCACCAATGTGGTTACATCTAATAAGGCACCGATGTGTTTTCGCGCCACCTTGCTTCCATTACGCAGAAACTGGGGCATATGGTGAGCCTGAGTATAAGAAACCTCGGGGTACAGGGTCTCGCCCTTACCCAGATCCCATAAGAAACAGGGAAGATTTTGCTGGTGTAAAATCGATAAAACATAGAGGATATAGATAAAAAAAAAAGATGGAGATTTCTGGCGCATCGAATATCCATTCGCATACCACAACGACAATTATGATCCGACCGGGACCTCTATTGGTGATGAGAGTTGATCGATTCTATTTCTGGATAAGCACTCGTGTATAAGAACCCTCCGTGTTTAGGAAACTGCCCTCGACCTTGTACTTGACTAACAAACGTTCCTTTAACGCCAATTTCTATAGTACTTCCAAGCCGGCCTTTCCGAACGGCAATTACTCTGCTCGCAACATCAACAACATACTTCTTCCATTCTATAGACGCCATAATCGAGCAGCCGATTTCATTAACCACCAATCCCCCATTATTTGTAAACTGATCCTGCTGTGCTAGGCCTTGCTGGGGAGCAGCCCCCCGCATCTCTTGAGACAGGAGATTTGCGTATTCACGTGCAGCTTGGGTAGCCACCACAGAGAGAGGACCGAACCTGTTTTTTTTAATTTTTTTAAGGAGTCATTAACCGCATTCAGCCTATCTAGACTATGGCGATGGACTGCAGCCTTCAGGTCGCCCTGGTGTGCCTCTCCTCCCCAGGCCAGTCCCTGCCCTCTCCGAACTATTTACATGTATAATCATAACTGAAAACCATCCTCCCTACCACTCGCGCCACCCTTCACCTCAGAAACCGGGCTACCTCCTCGCACCATCTCTCATCGCCTTCAGCCTGTTCCCTCGACCTCCTTATCCCGTCCCCTATCCACATACATGTGTACAAGTGTGCCGCATTTTATGGCGTCCAGCCATCACATACGCACCTGGGCCTTCGGTCTTGCCTATTTCCTTCAGCCATTGCCTTTGGGGCCCTTTATCTGTCACCAGATATGTGAGCCCGCACCGAACCTGTTTGCTGGCTGTTGCCACTGAGTCTCTGGTACTTACAGTGCATGGTGAAGGAGATTTATGGCACTGGAAGGTTATTGCGGTCGACAGGCTAGATCCGTTTTTTTGGCCCATTACAGATAACAGAGGATGACTGCGAAGCATCAGCCCGTCATACTTGCTGTATCTTGTGTCTGCGAGTTCGGTTTTTTTACTTTGGAGTCAAAAACTATTCCCAGCTCACAACCCAGCTTTGCTTCAGCCCACCTTTGCTCTTTGACAAGCTCCAAATACTTTTTTGGTTGTTCATCCCTCGTGATGGGCCTGGGACTCAACCCTTGTAGCTTAAATTCCCCATCCTCAGCTTCATCACTGCTGCTACTACTGCACCATGCCTGACTTGGAGAGTGCCTTGGGCTTTCGTCCGATACTTGAAAGTCTTCCTGGGTCGGCATATCTTCGCCGACGGCCAACTCATTCTTTGATGAAGGCGGCCGACGCCCGCTGGCCGGCCCATGCAGGCTTGCACAAGTAGCCGGGAGAGCGCCATTGCGTTGAGAGTTTTTCAAGTGAATGCTATCCAAGTTGCATGCGTTCATAGCCTTCACCCATCGACTTTCCCTCGGCTTTTCTTGTGGTTGGAGGTCTGCAGATAGGTCGTTAGGCAGTGATAGATGACGGGAATAGTCACCCTCACCCATCCTTTCCCGTGGGGCGATGTTTTTCCTTTCCATCTGGGGGGTTGCCTTTTGCGCCTCATGGTTGGTCTCAGGCAGCGAAGCCTTCCTAACTGGTAATCGATCACTCTTGGGTATCTTCAAACTTGATCCTCGGCGTACTGGCTGCGGGAACACCGAATCCTCTACCTTCTTCTCGGATGTGAGTACCATAGCTTCCCGCTTTTTATTCCGCTTCAGATGCAGAGACTTTCCTCTTGCCAACAAATCCCATTTCTCCTTATCTTTCTCCTTATCCTTCTCCGTACCCCGTCCCCAGAGCCATGAAGAGGTGCGAGGGGTATGTGGAGAAGGGCCGCGCTCGCTCGGGGACGACATCTTTTTCCTTTCCGTTGATTTGACAATGTGTAACTACCTTCGAAAAACAGCGTCAGGGAAATGAAGCTTAATTATTAACTTGGGTATGACGACTCATTTAAGCAACATGTGGCGATAGCCCATCGATCAGGCCCTTCTATCAGATGGGAGCCTGGCGTCAGCCCTATGTAGCGCTTGCGAAGGAAACGATAACATTAATAATAACTTTACTCTCTACGAGAGGCTTGCGCCAACCAGACTATAACTTTAGTAGTGGCCGAAGCGCGCAGACAGGATTACATCACGGCACGAGGTGGCGCCTTCGGGGGCGGCCTAGGCTCTGTCCGGTCAACAATATTCGAGAACTTCCACCTAAACTTCCACGCCAGACTAGAACTTACTTCTATACCGCGGCCTGGTAGAGAGAACTTAGTACTTAGTATCAAGTAATGGTGCGCTAGGAACAAAGACCGGCTGGCAAAAAAGACTTGTCTTAACCCGCCACCAACAAAGGCTGGCAGAAATCACCTACAACAAAGAAAACATCCCATCTGTATTATCAATCACTCGATCTTACTGCATGTCTTCCAGACAGACCCTCTCCTCCCCCTCCCCCTCCTCCTCCTCCTCCTCTTCTTCCTGCCTCATCCCCTTCTGGTTCAAG
>Ga0307514_10002837_pt1 | contig 17345 bp, 19 predicted proteins | sample 16_EM_MG_FD_203088 | JGI IMG/M metagenome (GOLD analysis project Ga0307514, IMG submission 203088) | Populus trichocarpa ectomycorrhiza microbial communities from riparian zone in the Pacific Northwest, United States - 16_EM | ecosystem: Host-associated > Plants > Roots > Unclassified | place... | reverse complement strand
GGGCTCTCAGACCCCCAAGTCTGACTCTTCAGTGTACGTACGAGATTTCAAATTGGCACCGTTTGCCACCCCGTTAAGCGATGACAGGTGTCGGAGTGAGCTGCTCTTTAGCTCTACGGATAGTCACCCACGGATGCAGGCAAAAGTCCGGGTGAACTTGACGACTTTACTCGGTTCCGAACTCCGACATGAGTTCCCTACAAACCAGCCGAATAACCTTGAAACACTGATAACACGAGGTGACGATGCTTCCGGCATGCATATTTCGCCTCGTGTAGACTCAGATCCGTCCGCAGAGGAGGAACTGGTAAGTAAGTAAAGTAAGTATAACGGCATGGGACGATCCTCTGGTGATCGTTGGGAGCGGACACGCTTGTCCTCTAGCCGCGCTTGCGCCCAGGATTTTTGAAGTTGGTTGTGGGTATGCCCGACTGTGGGACTGTGGGAGATTACTCACACAGCCGCCGCCACCGCCGCCCTGGTCGATTCCAAAGAAAGAAAGGAGATCTTGAGCGACCAATAAAAGAACAAGGATCATCAGCTTCTTTCACAGAGGTAGATGTATTTGAGTTTTTATTGGCGTTGCGAACGACGTCGTCAAAGGTTTCAGTACAACGGTGGAGGATTGAGTTGTTGAACAGATCAGGAGATGGAGCGATCAATTTCACTTTACATGCAATAATTTTGTAGGTCTGGCAAGTGCATTTAGTGAACTAAAGGGCAAGGATTCAAACACAGTGGTGGCAATGGTGTAATGTACCGTGGAGAGAAGGAAGAGGTGATCACAGAGCATGCGATGAGAGGGGAATAGGTCATGTGACCTGCGCCAAAGTTTGCGATTTTGGCGGGACGGAAGTACACGAAAAACTACAAAACCCAGTACTCTGCGAGTCCCGGGAATATGTGCATATATGGAACACGTTGACCTGCGTGATTGACACACAAAAACGAAACAACAGGCAAAAAGCTAACTCGGATACGGGGAGTCGAACCCCGAGCTGCCGCGTTTAGACTGAGAGGCGGCAATGTTAGCCGTTACACCATATCCGACAGTGAAAACCGTGTCTGAAAACGTACATATGTCAAGTCGGCGTGTACTTCAGATCGACAACCATCTCCGATAAAGGTCTTGTGCCATCGCACTTGCACCCGTCGTGACGTAAATCATGGACAGGTTGTACGCGGCTTCCTTTTCAACTCCGCCTCCCTGTACGATACATCAGTTCGCCAGCCATCCAACCGCAGGCTAGTAGTGTGTACCTTCGGGGCTCCTCCAACTCTTTTCTCCGCAATCTCCAGCGCCTTCTCGTAATGCCGTGCAGCGTGCGAGAACAAACCTTCGCTGGGTCAGTCTCTAACCCACTCTACGAAGCAGTAAAAAGCTGACCGATCTGATGGAACAACCGCCCAAAATTGTACTCCACCTCCTGAGCACCATGCGGATCCTGAGCACGGATCTTCCTATATTGCGACATGAATGCCAAACTCTGGCGAGAGCTCAGAATCGGTCCGTTGGGAGGGTTGAGAGACCCCACCTGTGCAATCATATGGTGTCGATTATCTGCTTGCCTCTGCATCGCGCGGGCCAGCGAAGCGGTTGCCAGAGACACACAGACGACGGGATCCTCAGGGCAGTTTTCGTACGCCTGTAACAAGTAATCTGCGTGTTCTGTTAGTAAGTGAAGGAAAGTCCGGTCACCCGGGGAACACACATATCGCGCTCTGGTAACTCGTGCAGCTCTGTCCGTACATCGTGACAAGAAGGGGGTTCGGTTTCTTGGGCAAACTAGGAGAATCAACCTGCATCTGGTTGGGATCCGCGTTCGTGTCATCTTCCCCTTCCCCTTCATCGTCGTATTCGCTCTTGGCGGCTGCGGCCGAGTTAAAGAACCTGCGTTTCGACGAGTTCCACTTAATCTGTTCTGGGTGGCTGAATGCAAGGTCCGAAAATCGGACTTCGCGGAGCATGGCCTTCTGGAACGCGGACGCGACGAAGGCATCTAGTTGACGATGTCCACTTGCAAGGGCAGCTAGGAGAATCCGGACCGGTTCGTTGTTGAACTGGTAGGTAAAGATGATCTTTCGGCCGTGCTCAACCACCGCCCTGTAGTCTCGTGCATGGATGGCACAGGCTATTTGAATAGGCAATCGATCAGACCGCGAACCACACCTGAATCCCGTGCTTACCGATCAAGGCCAATCTGAGGGTATCTTGGGCACGTTGGTTCTGGTACGCGTTCGAGAATAACATGTGTCGCAGAACTTCTTCCGCCAGAGCATGCTGATCACGGCGGATCAACAAAAATGAATACTAGAAGTCAATGGTGGTCATCTCACGGGCCGGGAAAGTTCGAAAGGAGGTTAATTACCTCCATGGTGAGTTGCAACCAATCGTCAAAAGAGACACATCGGAAGACGTCAACGAGGTTCTGGGATCTCTTGCTACTAGACCCCTTCTCGCGATCTAGAACACAGGTCGGAGAAGAATCAACGTGATACAGGGAGGACTCACCCATCTCTATTTGTAATCGCGACGCCATATCGTCCTCATTCTCTTCGGTGTTTCGTTTGGTTTTGAACATCCCTTGAAATCCAAGGGACTGATCCAACATAAGAACTGCGGTTGCGACATGAAGGAAAGATTGCTCACCCGAGTAGATAAAAAGAGGCGACGTGTTTCACGAAAAGTCTCAACAAGTTTCCCCGCCTCCAAAAGCCACTCCCCGACGGCCACCTCGTTCCCGGTCCTCATCGCTGGAGTCAGGTCCATTACACGTTGGTATCCTTTTAAAACCTCCTTCTCCTTCTCGACTTCTAGCTCACGAGCAACAGGACGGGAGGATTTTGAAGTTTTATACCCCTTCGTCGGTCTCGAGGATGGGGTCTCTTCAAATAACGATGCCCCTTGTACGTTCGGATGGCTGACAACTGTGTTTTGCTTGCCATGCCTTCCACTTCGCCTTCCACGTGCATCAATCACTATGCAACGGGTCAGAAAAAACCAGCTCGGAGGGGGAATTTGGCCATTATGCACCTTGGTTTACGAGATTCAGCGCTTTCCTTGTCTCACCGAGTATTTCGTAGACTTCTGCCAAACCCCTCTTTGCGTCGTCGTTTTCGGGGTCGGCGGCGATCACTATTCGAGTCATCAGAAAGCGCACGTAGCGTACGCAAGCACGGACCCGGAACCTTGTTCATAAATTGCTGCGGAATTCTCGAGGTCACCGTTCATCCTACGACAGCCTGCGGCTCGCTCTAAAATATAGATGCTACTCGTCTGTTACGGTGAACAATGAGTAAACTTTGGAGGTAAGAGCGAGAATGACGCACGGCAGGATCCTGGCCAAGCTCCTCGTAAATCGCGACGGCTGCGGTGTACATCCTCTGATCGAAGTACGCGTCCGCAATCTCAGAAAATAATGGGGCATATTCCCGAATATCCTGCGCCAAGATGACACTCGCGTGCATCTTATATGACGCTAAGTGGTAGATGTAAACGAGAATAAGGAAACCGTACCTGTCCTTCCTCGATGTCTCCGATCTTGATCCGCGAGACGGCCAGCCGATGCCTCGCGTTTACGTCGAGCTCAAACATCCCTGGCGCGACAGGTCCAGACCTGATCACCGCACTCCCTACGATATCAAACTCCCGGTCATCCTCGCAAGCGTCCCAGTAGGATTGAGAGCCTCGTCCCTGCAACCATCTGTTACCTCGTCTAATGGTAGTGACGGCGTTGTGATATTTCTTGATAGAGTTATACGAATCCGCGAGGACAAGGATGTGCATAAGGTCGAACCCTCCCCCAGGGATCTCTTGACCCGTGTCGGGATCGACCCCAACCCCAGTAGGATAGAGTTCTTGATAGTGCTCGAAAGCGTCCTGGTGGAGTGAGGCGCAGACGTCGATTTTGTTTCCTTCGATCAGGATCGGTCGAAGTTCCTCGAGAACATTCAAGTCATGCGGGATCTGCCTCAGTATTGCGCTGAGCGTTGTTCTCGCCTGCGGTTCATCGTATGAGTGGTGAACGGGACCGAGTAAGATGGGTAACACAGTACGTACAGTGTTGGTCTGACCTATCTCCTTCGCAAGAATTGCGCGATCCCATAACGCGTCAACGTTGGTCGGGTCGAGACTGTACGCTTTGCTGTAGCAATAGAGGGCTTGCTTACTAAAACCCATGTCCCTAATCACGTATAAATTGTCAGCACTCGTCGATGGAGACGAAGAAAAGAAATCTTGCCTCGATTGCTGAGCAAGCTCGTACCACCATTCAGGATCGTGTTTCAAATGAGCCGCCATGATGCGTAGTTGAAGTGCCTTGTCATGGAGCCCCATATCTGATTGACAGTTTGCGAGTACAGCCCAGGCAGAGACAGCTTTCGGCTCAATTCGGATGACCTCTTGCATGATACGAATGGCGTCCTGAACTCTCCCGTCGACATACGCCTGGTTTCCTTCGCCGACCATGGCCTTTACTTGTTGCGAGAGCACTGGACCGCTACTTCTTTTCCGCTGAGTAGTGTCGTCAGCTATTCAAGCGACTGCAGTGAAGTGATGATGACGCGCGTACACCTTTCTTCCTCCTTCGACCAACTCCTGACGCCTCTCTCAATTCGTCTCGCCAGTCATCTTCGTCGTTCACGCTCAGATCCCAAGCTTGACTGAGGACTCCGCTTCCTTGTTGGCCATCAGACTTTCTTATCGAATCAATGAGGCGACTTAACAGAACACGAAGGCACGTTGAGAACCGATTGATCGATAAAGAGAACAAACGCACTCGAAATCGCCTTCAATCTCGTTCTCCGCTGGTTGTAGTTGAGCACGCTCTTGTTCTCCTTCACTCTCGTTGTATTCAGATCCTTCGTCCGAGTCTGACGAAGACTCCGGCTCTGATTCCGAGCCTTGGTCTGACCCTGCGGATCCACGTCGCAAACCACTGGGACCAGCGATAGGTGCATCTGCATCTATGTATTCTTTGAACAATAATAAGAGTTTTGTTCGCGTTCGAATTCGCCAGTACGCACCGAGTTCGCCTGAGTCGCTCATCGCGTCAAAAGTAAGGATGAGATTAGGGCAATTACAGAATAGGAAGGTTACAGCTTCATATCCAAACAACCACAAACAACCGTCCCGTGTTGATTCCCTAGTCTGGCAAGCTGAAGAACTGATCTCAAATATTCAGATACGCGATTTCGCACACCCGCAGCCTCACAAACAGTTGTCAGACACATCACGAGCTGGCTTAGGCCTTACATCTCGTATGCTACAAACCCCGGAAAGAAACAGATAATAGTAGACTCACCACCGACCGGACGTTACTCCAAAATCGAGTACAGTATATTCACGACGACAGGCACAATTGGGCAAACCGTGGGTCCGCATGAGGATATCTGTCACCCCGTGGCCCTCCCATTGAAAAAGTGAGATTCCCAAACTCATTGCGACTTGAGTTCAGATGCTGGGGAACTGAACTCGTGCTCCGGGTACTCTCAGCTGCTGAACTTGATGCTCCCGAAAGTGATCTCAGCTTTTTTTCCCTCTGGGCCACTTGTAACATGTTGTGGATACATTCTCGTAGTGGTTCCTATAGAAGCGCTGCTCTCCGACCGCATCATCAGACACCTTTTTTGAGCGCTTCGCACTCAAACTTGTGCATTTCCTTCCAGTGTATCTACGAGGAAGGTGGTCAGGTCTACTGGAGAGGACGAGACACGTGACGACCACCGACCTTCTGACATTCTTTCGAACAATAATACCTCTTCTTGCATCCCGTGCATAGTCTGAGATTGTTCGGGTTGCCACATTGTGCACAAGCGGAGGCGCGAATGTTGTCTCTCTTAGTTGAAACGACCTCTTCGAAAAACCCCCCAGAGAAATCCGAGTCCACAGTCCTCACAAGAGCTTGCCTCTTCTTCAACCCATAACCCAAATTTGATCCTGCACCTTCAACAAGCTGAGCGACGAACTGCTTTCCGGGGATCGACGTTGGACTATTCAACGCCTTCGTGACCGCCATCCGAGCGTCCTCGATGTCGAACCAGTCTGGTGACCATGTCACCAGCTTCCACCCACGGTCTAGGTAGTTGACGGAGTTGAAGATTTCTGAGAGGACGTCGTTCTTCTCTCGTTGGGTTCCTGTTTCGTATTTCTCCAGCATCTCCAACCATGACCTATTCCCGTTGCCGTTTTCCATTGGGGGAGCGCCACTCCCGCTAATAATCTGTATGGCCCCATTACTCTCCTCTGCGTTGAGAATATTTTCAACCTGATATGTAGAGACGATATATGTGAGCGGATTTTCCAGTCTGGAGGAAACCAGCGGCATACCAAGATTTCGTGACGATACTGATCACCGAGATCGTACTCAAACCCAAATGTCTGACCCACCTCCCGAACGAGATGAGCGAGACACCATTTGTTCTCGTCCACCCAGCCCCCACCGGCTGACTGTTGAGATGTAAGCCAGGCTACACATAGTTCGTATACATATGCATACCAGATCTATGTGAACCATATCCACGGACCTCGCATCCTACCAAAATCCTGTCAGTCGGTAACGGACAAACCACGAGCGTAAGATGCCGACCTTTGGGCCAAAGAGCGAGCCATCCGTAAAATCCGTGAAGAAATGTGCGTGAAGGCTTCTGTCCCTGGGAAACCAGTGAGAACTCATGGAGAGAGTGATCTAGAGCCCTTACCATCCCATCAGAGGCAATAGTATTTTATCCGCCAACACAGAGAGTGAAAGTGCACCAGATACTTTGAATCTCCTCCAAATCCGGGGTTCACCGTCTTTGCTGAGGACATCTCTATGTAACCTCAGCCCCCTGTTCGGCACCACACGAAAGACAACTCCTTGACGCACCTCAAATAGACCTTCAACATGTAATCTCTAATCACAAGGTCTCCAAGGTCCAGCTTCTTCAGCTGCGACTTCTGCAATAGGAGGTATTTCAATGTGGGATGTCCCTGGGAGTGAGTCCCATACGAAGGGAAATACCTTCTGTTCAATCAGGAAGTTAATGAACTGATCTTCTGGTCGTCCTCCACGGATTCCGGCATAAGTGTATTGTGTCGTCATCTAAGTCAGAAGGTTTCAATGTGCGATTGAAGGGGTATCGAAGTGCCGCACCTTCCGTTGGAAGATCTCGCCTGCGGGAACGTCCCACCCAGAACCGCTTTTACCGTCAACCGTAACCGTTATCCACTAGAAAGCATAAGAAACACAGGTCGCCGTCGGTCAGGGAATTGACAATGGACAAGAGAGAGGGGTGTCGCTCAACTGGCCAAAGACCCCAAACATCGATTCTGCCCTCGGGATCGGCGTTCTTCGTGAACTTTGCTGGATCTACACATCAAATCAACCAAAGAGAAGGGTATCAGCAACGTATGAAAGTTAAATGCGTCGGAGATCAGACCGCGTCTGATTCGTCCGCTCCGTTAACGTTGGATCCAGGGGGGGGGGCGACAAAAGAGAGTCCTCACGTTTCCAAAAGACAGGGGCCAGTCCGAAACCAGAGTCGGATGGATTAAATTTGACGTATTCAGGCGTTGTCCTGGATCCTGCGCCGAATGGAATTCCAGACATGGTGGCCAGTGAGAATGCGGAATGGGTGCACGATCACAGTATCCGAGGTTTTGTGACATCGCCTGCACGGACCATTGTAAGAAACTCGAAGATGGGCCGCAGGTGTGCGGGGCGTAAGCTTCAGCAAGGGAGGCGAACTTGAGGTGAGTTCAAGCCCATGATCTGCCCCCACTTAAAACCAAATGCCATTTCATCTGGCGCTTGCTTGGATCCGTTCGGCAATGTCCCTCAGATGCTGACGCCGTGGCGGTGTCTTAGGCACCCAAACCTTGTGGGCAGCGAAGACAAACTACTTGGTTTCGCGTCCTATTGACTATGCCCCCCTTTCTTGGAAAACGACGCCCAACGGCTGGCGGAACAGAACCCCCACCAAATTCTTGTACGAAACTCAGCTGTCCCTCGCAGCCCTTATCCTACTAACAGCGAGTTTCGCAGCAAAGCGACGGCGGATAATCGACGCCACGGAGTCATCCGATTGGTTTCCTCCCCTCAAATCATGTTTGGGAGGTGTCAGTGCGCTTGTCAAACATTACGAGGTGCGTTTCCGACAAATCGTGCCCCGACCCTGCTGACGGGTCTGTCCTAGCAAAGTAACGACGTCAGAGAAAAGACTGAGGACCTTATCCTATGGTTAGCCAAGTTGAAGGACGGTGGTGCCGATGACAACAACAAGGAGGCAGAGAGAGGTGAACGATTGATAGGGTGTGTATGGCGTTTCCATTGCCTCTTCAACCCAGACTAACCATCCCTAGGTCCTTGGAAGACAGAGAAACAATCACAAGCACTATTGAGGAAAGGAACTGCAGCTCAGATCCGGGACAAAACGCAAGACTCACAAGCCGTCATCGACCTTGTCGAGGACCTTCGGCAGGTGATCCTTATGTACCAGGTAAGCGCTATCGGGAACCATTGGAGTCGGGCAGAGATAGCTGTCGCAGCAATGATTGATAGACAGCCAGGTCTCCCAATTGGCTGTAGGTTTCCTCATTGTCTTTTCTATCGGAACTGACGGGTTGTGGGTCAAATTAAGTCTTCTTTTAATGCGTTCTTGAAGCTACGCGAGGTAAAGTAACGTGAACATTCAGCAGGGCTCCTGCTGACGCGTCATTAGAAAGCACCGGGGGTGCGGGGAAAGATAGACTCTGTCCTTGCTCGGTTGGCTCGGCTCAAAGTAGAGCCCAGGAGCATTATTGGTGATGAAGGTGAATCTCAGCGACGAGAAATTTTGTTCGAGTGGGTACTATCCGTTTGTCGTTGGCGGGTGTCCATGTTAATTCCATCCCAGAGCTCTCGAGAGGGTCAAGAACGAGCTAGGTCCCATATCCGAGCGTTCCAGTGCAGCCGGTCACAAGGAAAACGACGCGGACGGACACGCCGTAGGCGAACTCGCTGAAGACCTCAGGGATGCCATTATCGAATACCAGGTCGGTCCCGATCCCCCGGTCATCCACGGGGTGTTTTGCTCAGGCACCGTGCAGTATGCTCAACAAAACTCGTTATATGAACAAAATCGTGAATTGATCGTGCGTGCTGGTTGTTTTTTTGGCCCTGCACCACACTAACAAGTCATTATAGCATCCAGGTCGGACGCGTTTTTACTTTCTTGTGGTGCCCGCTCACGTATTGACAGCCGAATTATCGGTATTGAATAACTGTCGCCGCGCTCAGGGGGCCGGATTTCGGCATGGGGATCGCCGTGGCTGTCTGAAGGGAACACGGGATGGCGTGCTGGCCAAGGTCGAGCACTGGATGCACGATAATGCCAAATCCTCCGTCTTCTGGCTCAATGGACTCGCCGGGGCGGGAAAATCCACGATCGCGCAAACCATCGCAGAACGAGCGTTCGCAGAGGGCCGTCTTGGAGCGTCATTATTAACCATTGAGGACCGTAGCGACCTTCAGCTCATATTCCCTACGCTTGCGTTCCAAATTGCACAACACCGCCCCGAATTTAGATCGTCACTTATCCCACTCCTACTATCCAATCCAGACATCATTCACGGGCCACTCCAAGATCAGATGTGGCAGTTTCTTGTCAAACCGATGCATTTATCTGAAATTGCCCTCAATCACCATGCCTACCACGACCAGTGTAGGAATGAGGTTGGTCAACGTCTCGAAGGAGTTGGCTCACGACGAAATACATATTTTCCATCTTCGCCCTTCACAAGTGTACCCTCGGGTCAAGCCCGGTCACGGATTACTCAAATAATATTTTCGTCGTCAATCCAACGGTGCGGTCAATTCATGCGATTTATTTTCCCTGGCTCCGAGATGATCGATGGCCAGTTTCCTCCGCGAATATGCGGAAGGGAGAGAAAAAAGAGAGGCGGTCAGCATTGTGCATACAGCCGCATCCCTCGGATACTACAGCGCCTGATATCAGAGCGAAGTTATCAGTTGTCGTCGTTCTCGCGGTTGTCCCGCCTGGTGGATATGTGCCGGAGGTATCGTTCGACGTCCATGGACCCGTCCATCTCAACTTAAATGTCAACACACGAGTGCGCTGTATATTACAATACAAACAAGTAAAGTACGAAAGACGTGCCGTGAAAAGGTGGATCCACCTCATACATACGGAGGACCAGTATTTTGTATAACTCCAAATTTCTTCAGCTGTTTGCACTCTCGCTTGTGTCCCTCTTTCCAGTGGCGCTTCCCGTGTGTACACCTGAGCAAATCTCCAATCGGGAAATGGTGAATCACCGCTCACCTGTTGACAATCCCCCGAACAGTAGTACCTCCCCCTGCATCCAGTGCAGACCTTGAGCTCATGTGGTCTGCCGCACTGGGCGCAGGCAGATCTCCGGACGGCATCCAGTATCGGTGAAACCTCTTCTCTGGCCTGTCCAGTTGATGGGTCCATGACTCTGCGGACAATCTTGTCGCAATCGGAAATCCCAATTACGGATAGCCTTCCGTAGGTAGTCGTTGGCGAATTGAGCGCTTTTTTTATAGCTCTCCGGGCGTCACTGACATCAAACCAATCGAAGGACCAACCTTGCGGCTCCCAATACCGCTCTCGGTAGTTGAAGGAATGGAAAGCTCTATGCATGATGTCGAACTTCTCACATGGTGTGGTTGTCGGTTTCACATATTCCTCGGTCATTTCTTGCCATTCGGCGCAACCACCGATATCTTCCGCAATAGGTGCTCCTGAGCCACCTAGAACCCGTATGGCTCCATCACTAGCCTCCACGGGAAGGATTTCCTCCACCTTGCGACATGTGAGTCAACCGGGACGAGTACAGTGCCAAAAAGACACTTGCAAGTATCTCGTGTTGCCACCGATCTCCGAGGTCGTACAGGTACCCGAACCGCTGACCGGGCGAACGCACGAGGTGGGCGAGGATATAATCATCCTCCGAAATGAAACGAATCCCTGCCTAATGCAAGTTCAGTTACACCTAGCCGTTAGAAATTCGGAACCTACCGAGCTGAGGTGCATCACGTCAACACATGCACGCTGCTAAAAACCGGTATATATATAGTCCAGTTGTATGCATCTCGACGAGGGTGGGCTGACCTCTGGTCCGAAAAGAGCTCCGTCGCTGAAATCGGTGAACGTATGCATGTGATAGCCGCGGCACCTGAATGTTATGCGTTGGTCGTGACCGTATACCATGATCCCTAAGCGTACCACCCCATCAATGGATCAATGACCTTGTCCGCGAGTACAGTCAGCGAGAGGCCGCCCGACACTCGAAAACGGCGCCACACGCGGCGGCTACTATCTTCTTTGGTGACGTAGCTGTTTTGCACGGAGGTTAGGGGCACGTTTCATAGTTGCGATATTGGCCCACGATACGGAGATGTGGAGCACGTAGTCACGACGAGAGAAGTCCTCAAGGTCCACCTCGGCGAGAGTTGTTTTCTAACCACACGCTCAACTTTGGTCCCCGATGATGAGAAATCATGGGAATCACCTTCTTTTCGATGAGGTGCGATACAAACTGCACCTCGGGGGTAGCTAGAGATACGATGCCGTACAAAATTTGAACCCTCATCTATGGGTGGTCAAATATAAGCCATAAGGCGATGAGGGACGGAGCTAACCAGGCGCTGAAAGGTTTCCTCATATGGGATTATCCATCCCGCGTGAATGTCTTCAGGGGCTGCGTACTGACAAAGGAGGTCGGTCTTGCATTCCAGGGAATGGGATATTTGTTACCTCGTAGAGACCCCAGAGGTCGACTCGACCATCTGGTGATGAGCGCTTGGTGTAAGTGTCCGGGTCTGAATACGTATAATCGGAAGAAGGCTTGAATCAGCGGTGGACCCACAACGATAGGTAAAACCTTTGGGCCTCACGTTCGAAGAACACTGGGGGAAGACTGGTCCCACCATCGAGCGGGTGTAATTGGACAAAGGCCGGGCGTGGTAGACGTCTATCCTGTCTGCGAGGCATCACAGGCAACGTTGTTGTTCTGACTCGAAGGGCGAGTAGCGGAGTCGGCAGAAATCGAGCTCAAGCCCTCACCGTGGCGACACTGAAGATGAGGGGGGTAATGTCGGATATCCAGGATAAGTCACAAGAAACTTATAAGGAGGCAGGGTCCGTGCATGGCGCACGTGAACGCCAGCCCAAGGGGATACATCCCTTTCCCTGTGACTGTGCTAGCCACAAGCAGGGTATAGGTAGTGACACCGACAGTAATCCATCTCCCCCCGCAGTCGGAACGGGAGTCACCTCTTAATTGTGCCGTTCTTACCCACCCTCGAGACGTTCGCCGTTCAACTAACGACTCGCAATCTCCAAAGATTTTATGAAAGGACCGATGCTGGGCACTTGCAACCGCAAGAATACTAGTACCACTTCGCGGTCAAGTGACATCGTGTCGTCGTCTTCAAGTTCAACACGAACGGAAGCCTTCGTTCTTTCGGGAAATTATATCGGATGTTGGGCCCACGAATCCACCTAGATTCGCACCCTTCCTGACACGTATGCCTATGAACTCGGCGAGAACTCGGTATGTATAAGTATTACTGACCGTCGTGACAACCAAGTCGCCGCGATCGACTCGTGTTTGAGGGGAGTGGCACCACACAAACTGTGGCGGGCGTTCAGCACTTCAGCGTTAATCACGACCAACGCGACCACCATGACCACCGATCCCACCCTCGAGCTCTCCGTCGAACAGCTCATCAAAGCGTTGAACAAGAAGTTATTTATGGAATGGAAGAAAGCACAGTCGATGGCTCCTCCTGTCTCCCGTGCTTTGGTGGCCACGTTGACAACTGAAGTATGGTCCAGCGAACTCCAGATGTATCCACAAGTTCTGACAAGGCGTTCCACAGATCGACGCTCTGGAGAGACAAGCCAAAGACGTTCTACATGAAGTAGTCACCTTGAGAAACTCCCTACGACCCGCGAACCGTCTCCCTCCCGAGGTGATCGCGCTATGCGCCACCTTCGTCTCCCCTACTGATCCCCGACCAATCGCCGCCTTGACCCAAGTCTGCCGGCATTGGCGTGGAGCGATCACTTCAAGCCCCAGAAACTGGGCATTGATAGGCAGTGGATGGAAGCGATTTGTCCCTTTGTGTCTTGAACGTGCCGGAGTGGTCCCCCTGACCGTCGAGATCAAAGTATCGGGCATAAGGGAGGCGGACGTAAAGGACGACGAGATCTTCAAGGCAATCCTTCCTCACACATCGAGGATCGCGCATCTGTCCCTCACAGGATGCTCATCCATCGAAACTGTGGCAAACGCCGTCCCCACATTCTTCACTTGCGCAATGGACAGTCTTATTTCCTTGGAGCTCCAACAGAACTCGAGGCCAGTCGAAGTCTTCCCCTCCGGTGCACCCCCTGCGCCCTCTATTTCATGGAACCTATCGAAACTGGTGTCGCTCAGCTTGAATCAAACACCCCTCTATCCCGCACTAGCCAACATCACATCCCTTGTGGAGCTGAATCTTGCGGGGTACACAACTCCATTTCACTTTTGGAAGGTTATCGGCTTCTTAAAGTCTAACCCGAACCTTCAATCCATTGCATTGGATATTCAGTTCGTCGAACGTCCACTGTGGCTCTGGTCCACGAGCCTCTCCCTTCCTCACCTTCGCCACCTATCCTTTACCTGCACCAATCCAACCGACGCAAGGGTGTTGATCTCATCAGTACATTTTTCCCGCGGCATTTCCCTAGAAGTTGTCGGTTCTCAGGTGAACCCACACCGCGAACTTTATTTGTTTCTACCTACACCCTCCACGCCGATCCAAAACATGTTGGGCCCAATAACCACAATAAAGTACCAGAACAATCCCGGAGCGATTCAATTTTATGGGCACGACTCCTATCTCTCGTTCCGGTGTCCATATCTTCCTATCGGTTATTCGGAGTTCTCCCTGTTTACGGTCACCTCTGTCCGGGAGTTCCATCTGAAAACCACATCTTGTAACGACCTGGCCTGGCCGTTGTCACAGTTACCGGCATTGGAAACTCTCGTCCTGATCGACGTCACCGCTTTTCAATCGTTTAATTTTTTGACACAGGAGCCGGTGCTATGCCCATCTCTCAAAACCATAGCGTTCTTCGATTGCCATCTGAACTCGAGCACAAGTGTGGATCTAGAAGTGGCAGTGGCCAGAAGAAAGAACTCGACGGCCGCTTGGTTGCATAGGATTGTGATTGTTCGAAAAACGGGGACATTGCCGGACCACACACTCATCCACCGGCTTCGAAAGTCGGTACCATGTGTTGATGCCAGGATAGACGAGAAACTTCCCGACTTATCGTAGCCTCACATTGGAAAACGGGTAGTCGACAAACTGCGACGTGTATCAGTACCTAGGTAGACAGTGCTGTATATCCCTGGCTTTGTTTGTATCCTCATTTTCTGTCCAAATTAACGTTGAATCGCGGCATGTATAAGCTGCATCGCCTGTAAAGTCACCTTTGATACCCTTAATCAGGAGGGATTCCTGAAATAGCGAGAGGGCGGTTTCTTTACACAGCAAGGAAGCGACACGCGCCTATGCCACATAGACGGAAGGCACGAGAAAACGTACAGGTAACCAGTCATACAGCAGAATTACACTGGAGAAAATCATCCACCACAATATGATTCTTGGACAAAACCTGGACGTGGCGGAGATCTGTCTCGTCTGCGAAGTCACATTTTGTCGGCGACTTTGGTATGTGCCGACATTCTTGGCTTGCCCCACACAAACTGTGGCAGGGGCGCTTCAGGGTTTACAACAACAACCATGACCCTCGACCCCGCCCTCGAGCTCTCAGTCGAACAACTTATCAGAGCATTAAACAAGAAATTATTCATGGAGTGTGCGAAAGCACAGTCGATGATGCCTCCTACCTCCCGTGCTTTGGTGGCCACGTTGACAACTGAAGTACGGTCCAGCGAATTGACTGTATCCACGTGTTTTGACGAGACGTTTCTGTCACAGATCGACGCTCTGGAGAGACAAGCCAAAGACGTTTTGCACGAGGTGATTACCTTGAGGAACTCCCTACGACCTGTGAACCGGATCCCTCCCGAGGTGATCGCGCTATGCGCCGCCTTCGTCTCCCCCACCGATCCCCGACCGATCATCACCTTGACTCAAGTCTGTCGGCACTGGCGTAGAGCGATCATTTCGAGTCCCAGAAACTGGGCGTCGATAGGCAGCGGGTGGAAGCGATTGGTCCCTTTGTGTCTTGAACGTGCCGGAGTGGTCCCTCTGACCGTCGAGATCAGAGTACCAGATATCCGCGGGGAGGATGAGACCTTCCTCGAGACAATCCCTTCTGACACATCGAGAATCGCGCATCTGTCCCTCACCGGGTACTCATCCGTCGAAACTGTGGCAAATATCATTCCCACCTTCTTCACCTCCACCATGGACGGCCTCATCTCCTTGGAACTTCAGCAGAACTCGAGGCCCGCCGAAATTTTCCCCTCCGGGTCACCTCCTGCGCTCTCAATTCCATGGAAGTTATCGAAGCTAACGTCGCTCCGGTTGACCCAAACCCCCTTGTATCCCGCGCTGACCAGCATCACATCCCTTGTGGAGTTGGATCTGGTGGGGTACACGACTCCATTCGATTTTCTGAAATTTATTACATTCCTGCGTTCCAACCCGGACCTCCAATCCGTTACGTTGGACATTCAATTCATGAATCGCCCGCGACAGGTTCAGCCTACAAAGATTATCTCCCTTCCTCGCCTCCGCCGCCTATCCTTCACTTGCACCAATCCAACTGACGCAAGGTTGTTGATCTCATCCGTACACCTTCCCCGCGGCATCTCCCTGGAAGTCGTCGGTTCTCAAGTAAACCCGCACCGCGAACTTCACTTGTTTCTACCTTCACCCTCTACACCAATCCAAAAGATGCTGGACAAAATAACCACAATAAAGTACCAGAACAATCCCGGGGCGGTCCAATTTTACGGAAACGACTCCTATCTCTCGTTCCGGTGCTTATCTTTTCCCATCGGCGATTCAGAGTTCTCCCTGTTTACAGCCACCTCTGTCCGGGAGTTCCATCTGAAAAACACTTCGTGTAGTGGCCTGCCCTGGCAATTATCACAGTTACCGGCGTTAGAAATTCTCGTCCTGATCGACATCTCTGCTTTTCAATCATTTACCTTTTTGACGCAGGAGCCGGTGGTGTGTCCATCCCTCAAAACCATAGCATTCCTTGATTGCGATTTGGATACATGGGCGGTAGAGGAACTGGTAGAGGCGGTAGCCAGAAGAAGGAATTTGGGAGCCGCTTGGCTGCATAGAATTGTGATTGTTTGCAAAACTGGGGAACTGCCAGACCGCGCACTCATCCACCGGCTTCGAGAGTCTGTACCGTGCGTCGATGCCAGGATAGACGAGAAAATTCCCGACTTATCGTAACCTCATGTTGAGATTGGTCATGGGTACTGGGAACGCTATCGACGAATAGTGATGTATGTGCCTAGGCTAGATTTTCCTGTATATCTACTATAGGACTTGCTTGTATCTCATCTTCCTGCTCGACTGGGACAGATGAACATCGAGCCGTGTGTGAACAGCATCCTACAACGGGATCGACACGCAGCATGGAAGCTACGGGGTACCATATAACGCTTCAGCCGCATCCGCATGGAAAGGCAATTCTTCCTGATCAAGTACGCCGTTGTCAGAGGGAGGTTCAACATAAGATCTGCGGAGAGCCGCACTATGTCTATACCGTAGTAGTTTACGATATCTCGAAAGACCCGAACATCATCAACAGTCACCAGCTATCGCCAGAGGAACGCAATCGATCAGTACGCGAGGTGCAACGAGTATGAGAGGTTGAGGAGTTGAACGGAGAGTGGAGGAAGCGGGAAGGAAGGTAAGCACTCACGTTGACAACGACACCCCTCCTTGCAGGTCCATCTGATCGACCGATGCGGGTGCGGGGAAGATAATTTTCGCGAATTCTGCATATGAGGCGACGACCCAGTAAGGACCAAATCCTCCAGACACGACTACACAAGAGGCGCGTACGAAGGCATGTCGTAGTTTATCACAAGAGTGACTTGTTGCATATCGATCAACCTAGCCCATTCATCCATGGCGATCAGCACACGGCTTTTGGGAAATAAAAATGAAAGTGGTCAGGGGAGCGAACCAGGGCTTGCGAAAACAAAACTCACAAACTTCCATTATTGAACTCGGCCATGATGGCGCTTCCTTCCTTTGGCGTCATCCCGCCGTGTAGGGTGGAAACCAAAAGGTTCTCCGCGCGCAGTTTTTCTGCCAACCAACCAACCTACACAATGGCGCACATTAGTA
>Ga0307514_10002836_pt1 | contig 17348 bp, 18 predicted proteins | sample 16_EM_MG_FD_203088 | JGI IMG/M metagenome (GOLD analysis project Ga0307514, IMG submission 203088) | Populus trichocarpa ectomycorrhiza microbial communities from riparian zone in the Pacific Northwest, United States - 16_EM | ecosystem: Host-associated > Plants > Roots > Unclassified | place... | reverse complement strand
GGAGTGGGTCATTGAGCACTCACAGAATCTAGACCAGGGCATGTTGCTGGATTGTACTGTACGAGATGTACTCCGTAAGTTTGCTGTGATAAACCAGGTGAAAGCACAATCCGGTGGGGACATTTTACCTATGTTTAAGGAAGGAGAAATGGTCAGAGCAGGGTGGATGCATATACTTACGGACGTGAGGCGGAGGACTTCCGGAATATCAGAATTGTTGACGACGGTGTTTCACATCTCTCAAATAGTCAACCAACGACTTCTATGGAAATGATGAAAAAGACGTCCCGGATTTTCACCACTGATCATGGAATGAGTGATTGGGGATCACATGGTGCTGGACAACATTTCAATAACACCCATACCCCGCTTGTTGCTTGAGATGCCAGTATTCCTGAGAAAGGAACCAAAGGTGTGAAGTCATGAAGATGGTTTTGCATGCGAATGTATCACAAGCGGATGTAGCTAAATTGAAACAACTACGCTCTACAACATGGTTACCCTCACGTCCCACAAAATTCAAACTAATACCCAATACCCGTGGCTTGCGATATAACCTCCCCTCTACCTCCCACTATAGGCCGAATATCAGACGGGTGAGCCTTGAGCATGGGTCCTCACCTACCACCTATATCCACCTCAAATAGCACCCATCCGTAAATAGCACCCATCCGTAAATAGCACCCATCCGTAAATCGTACCCATCCGTAAATCGTACCCATCCGTAAATCGTACCCATCCGTAAATAGCGCTCCCGTTTATCCGACCCCACAATCCCCACCCTTGCATCGGGTAATCTCGTGCGACGTGACAAGTACCTAGACTCCAACTCGAAAACAACTTAAATGTGTGTTCAAACTTCCATCCATTATATATTCAGCCCTGACTAGAACTCGAGGAGTATTCCCTGCGAAGAGGTCCAGAGCAGTTGTCGTCTCTCTCCTGGGAAAAGAATGTCTCGGTAAACCAACTGCCAATATCCGAAGATACACTAAATTCCTCCGCCAGCTACAAGAACTAGACCCCGGGGCGCAAACCCTAGTCTAGTACCTAGATTTCAACTCCAAAACAACTGCAAACTTCCACCCATTATATATTCAGCCCTAACTAGAACTCGAGGAGTATTCCCTGTGAAGAGGCCCAGAGCAGTTGTCGTCTCTCTGCTGGGAAAAGAATGTATCGGCAGATCTAAACCAACTGCCAATATCCCTTGTATTAGAGGGTGTAGGTGGACTCGCACGGGTGTACAATTTCGACGCCACGGTCGGTGAGCTGCTGTAGTTGGGGAAATGTGTCCTCGTAGTAGGATAGTACGATGGAGTTGGAGGTAGTGGTTGCGAGACTTGAAACAGCGCTGACCGCCGAATATCCTATAGATCGCAGTGTATTCTTGTGTGCGGAGTACTGTTCGCAGTACAATGATGAGAGGCGTCTTTTACTGGAATAGATCTCGGGCTATCACAGTGAAGAAGAGAAGACTGGTCGTATTGCTCAATAAAAGTCAAAGAGCAAGAGAAAAGAACACATTCGGCACACACATATATATACCAATTCTCCTGGTGCCATACCTCCACATTATCCCAGCTCTCCCCACAGTATCCCAGCTCTCCCCACATTACCCCAGCTCTCTCCACATTATCTCAGCTCTCCCCACATTATCCCAGCTCTCCCCATGTTACCTGTAGCTCCGAGGAGTTCCTCACATTATCCCACGCCGAGCGATTACCCAATTTCAACATATCCATCTTCCCGCCCGTTGCTAGCGGCAATAGCATCATGCCCATGATGTTCCATAGGAGGTGTTCCGAGATTATCCTGTCGTCGCGAAGATGAATGATAGCAAAGCGCAAGAGTCCGCTCTATTGTGTCGTTATACCCTTGCAATTCCTGAAGGAGTGCATTCAGCTTCGCTTTCCCCCAAATGTTGAAGCGCCATTTCAACAGAAATCGAATAAATGGCGGTTTCAGCTCTGAGGGGCTGAGATGGAGCATGTACTCTTTCTGGAGGATAAACAGCTCAGGAAGGACTTCCTCGATCGCTCGGAATGCAGATTGGACATCTGCCCCGGCTTGAGTGCTATAGCGAGACGCGATGTTTTTGAGTTGCTCGTATCGAAGTTGTTCATGATGAATCCTTCGTTGACATCGGGCCCAGTCTTGGCCCATCTTATGTGGGCTTGCGTCAGCCAGGATGTTATGTCAGCCAGGCTAGCAAGATTTAGACCGCAGTATGTAGTCGGGTTCAGTGTATTTGTACTCCACTCCTATGTCACGAGGTTTTATGCCCAGCAGATCAGGATAGATAGACAGACCAGTTAGGCTCCACAGACGTATAGGGGCGTATAGACTCAAAAGAAAAGAAAAGAAAAGAAAAGGATACCAGTATTGGTAATCGTGTTGGGAATGAGGGTCTTGGTATCTGTCTCGAATTATTTTCTGCTGAGATATCTTGCTCTTCCGATTAAATCCCAAGATCAGGCTAGAGTGGCGGGAGCGAGGACAGATAGCTTGGTGTATATTGATATCTACGGGTGCGAGTGAACTATATAGCTTTATACCTGCGTCTCGTTCCCACTACTGGTGCGGTGCCAACCAGACTACACTTGTCTTGAGGTGACAGGAGTGCACCAACCAGATTAGCAGGAGTCAGACTAGCTTGAGGTGGCAGGAGCCAGACTAGCCTGAGGCGGCAGGAGCGAGATTAGCTTGAGGTGATGGCCAGGTGGTAACAGCACATTTGTGCATTCTTGTAGCATTTCTCCTAGCTTCTCTTGCTCCTCCGAGGTCAGGTTTTTGGCTGTAAGGAAGTCGCTGTTGACGATGTTGTGCAGTGATTTGATCTCGTCAGAAAGGTTCCTAAAATCTTTGACAACTGAATACTTTGAGATACCCCCCGCATTTGCATCTCGCCAGTACGAGAGAACCCCAACTCCTTAGGATATTGCGGGGTCAGTACAAAATTAAATGTTAGGATAAATACGAAAAGTTATTATTACCCTGAATCTCGAGTGCCCCCAACTGTTACCCTGATCTAAGAGGGTGCGGCGAAAATTTTCTACCACACAAAAATAAATCGGTCTGGGCACGAGAACAGGCGGCTCCAAAATTGCAAACAGAAGTCAAGGGTGAAATATAAACTACATATCCATCTGGAGTATAAATCTAGCCAATGCAAAAGCATTATTAGTAATTTTTAAACACCCCACCGATGTAATGGCACATATACTAGTGACCCAGATACCATGCATCAACCACTATGTTAACCCAGTCCTACTTACCCCTAATTATCTATGGTTAACATCTTCTATATTACTGTTTTGGGGAAATATTGAATCTCGAATTATCTTGAGATTCTCCATGATAACTCTGCTTTTATTGAAACAAATATTATTAATGACATGACGTCCCAAAGCTATACCGATATCGTGGGTGCGTACGGAACTTACAAGTCAACTTATGGAACCTACTGCAATCAGTCCTCCAAGTGCTCTTAAACTAGGAAGAGGGCTAGAACGCGCATTCATGATATACTAGGTAATAATACAATTGTTCCCAAGTGGATCTTTGAAACCCCCTACACCGTCCCAAGATCCAATATCAGCTCCCATTCCCATGTTTGCTATAGGGTCAAGAGCTAGATCTCGGGTATCTTGACACCCACCATCCTGGCGCAAGAACACAAGTATTTACTGTAGTTGTGCTTGAGTTTTGTTTTTCTCTGCTCCAGTTAGTGTTAAAGTGATAGATAGCGCAATGAGGGGCCATGTGCATAGATCACATATGCGTGTTTTCGGGCTAGTTGGGATAAAAAGACCCATGGGGAAGATGCGCGGTAATAGCTGGAGGAGCTGGTTATACTTATATACTGCAGCCTGGGGAATTAGTCTGGTTAAGGTGTGGGCCAGTGAGATCATCTAGCTGACGAATGGCGGATCGCGAGACACTCATGATTGGGGTTTTTTTTTTTGAGTCGCCTTTCCCCCGAAGGGAGCCTTAGGCTGTGCGGTGGCTCATGATTGGTCGCAATGCCATCCATGATCATATGCAACTGTGCCCAGAACGTACAGTACATATTTTGGATGTTGGCCGAAAGGTTTAGAAGCACCGGTTAGGTTGCGATAGCATTTTCTTTTTGTTTTTTTAGAGTCTATACGCCTTTCCCCCGAAGGGAGCCTTAGGCTATGAGGCGGGTTGCGATAGCATTAGATCAGTTACACCATTCTTGTATGCAACCAGTGCAGAACAGGTCAGCTCGAATATTATTTAGGTGTTATTGTTTGTTTAATGTTGCACCGAATGATGAGGAATTTGGTCACGAATGTTCAGTCGAGATATGAACATTGCATAGCATAGTGGTGTATGCGCTGGAATCTAGTCTGGTTGCTGAAATTTTATGTAAAATTCGCACATATTTGATGCTGCTGTACCGGTATTAGCATTCTATATCATAGAGGATATTGTATATACTGTATATTGATAGTAGGAATTTGATTTTGAAGCCAACTAATGATATTTTTCTTTTTTTTTTGAGTCTATACGCCTTTCCCCCGAAGGGAGCCTTAGGCTATGAGGCGGACCAACTGATGATAGATATGCATGTATTAGCATTTTACATGCACATATAAAAATTTGTACATGCCTCGTCATCGGTTGGCGGATTGGGACGGCTGAGGGTATCATGCGAACCTGTAGCGGGTCAGATGAGGTATGATATGACAATCCTGACACAATCATATCACAAAACGAAAAGTAAGTCAGGCTGCGAATACGAGTATGGGGAGCACAGATATATAGGGGACGGTGACTTGTGGCAAAATCTTCACCTATATCCAATGCTTTGATGTGGCTTAGATTATTCCCAACAAGTGCACACATGTGGTTGTACCATTACCAAGAAGGGACGGCCCCACGCGCGCATATTGTGTAGGTACTCTAATGAACCATCAGCAACCAGACGATGAGATAAAAGCGCTAGCGGCTCCATCCGATTGCACTTGCGCGGAAAATGCTCCGCTCACATTTTCCGTATTTGGCTTCCAGTCTCGGCCCCGCAGCGGGTGTGTAGAGTATTTTTGTATTATGCCGATCGCCGTTAACCATGCAGTCCGTCACCGAGAACCCTTGTTGAAAAAGTCTTTCACCTGTCTGTACTACCTAGTACAGTACGGAGTAGGTAGAAGTTAGGTACCTAGGTCTCCGGGTCAGGATCGACATAACAGTCCTATAAACAGCAATCGTTAGGTACTGCTGACGGATCTACAAATCTGTGGCTCTAATTGCCTTAACAAGGGTATTTCCGTGCGCCCCTCGACTAATTAACTGCTAATTGTGCTTAATTGGGTCATTTGTGGCTGATGCATTAAGTGGCAGCCAATAGCAGTTTGTGCCACGGATTTCTGTGTATGTGCAGAGTATCACGATCCCTGGGCACCAGCCTCACGGAGAGACCACGATCCCCGGCCACATGCGATATTGGGAAAACTGTTGGGTTCGTTTGAGGAATAGTTTTTTGTCCAAGAGTACAGTACCTACGGAGATGATCCCGTTATCGCTGTCCAGCGTAGGTACTCTACTTTCGGATACATACACCCCATACTGTACACTTTACTGCAGTCTGGTTGTTTTATTTGTAGATTCCATTAGCTCTATTAACTCTGTACTCAGTACTGCACATAGCACATAAGCGACGGTAGTTGCTATAACAGCAGCATATTCCCTCTTGCCACCTACCGGTAACCTCCAGGCTGGGCACGAGACACCAGTATCACCGCTCGGCTCCCTCCCTTCCTCTGCCGCTTTTTTAGTTCCCTTCCTTCCTTCCCTACCGCCTTGCTGCTTCACATCACGCTCCACACTCCTTTTCTTAATTCTCGCACTCGATCGATTCGAACCAGAGAGGCCCAGCTCGTCGTGCTCGTGCAGTCTGCAGTTCGCTGGCAAACGCCCACTTCACTCCACTTCCCGCATCCATTCCAATCAAGGAATTTGTACGCAGTACCTCTTGTTGTATCATTACTTACAAAGAAAGCTCCGCCTCTAATGCAACGGAGGTGACGCCGAAGCTAAACAATTGCTCATCACTCGCTCGCCGTTAACTTATCCACACATCCTTGATTCTGATTTTTGCTTGTGATTCTTATTCAATTCAATACCTTCTCTTAATTCTTCCGACTCAGGCGTTATTTAAATTCCGCGGATTGATTCCCAGAGTTTCAGATACGGGCTGTGTTTTTGTTACTTATTAGGAGACTCGACTCACTCTTCTTCCGAGACCTTTCAGGCAACAAGGCTTTTCAGGCAGCGAAATAATCAAAAGCGAATTCTGATACACCCTGGGGCTGACCACCAGTCAAGGCTGAGCATAGCCGTGGTCATTCGTCATAAGTGAAGGAAGGAGCTGATAAAACTTAATTCGACGGCGTTGAAATTGGTGGTGGTGGCAAGAAACAGTCAACAATACCCTGCTACCGCACATAGCGGAGCTCTCAAACCGGTCAACAGGGCGGTAATAAACACTATCTTTCACCCACATTTTGAAGTGGTATTCAACAACAATATGGAGTCAGCTACAGCAGCTCCTCCGATAAAGCGCTCCCGGAGCCTCTTTCGACTTTTCTCCCGACACAACAGTGTATCTGTCTCTACCGATGCTGTCCGTGAGCGAGCGAAATCTCTCTCTGCCAAACCGGCTAGACAGAGGTTAATGTCCATTGCAGGTTCTTCCTCCCTAGTCCCGCAAGAAATTCACGATACTATCATCCGATTCCTCAGAGGATCACACGAGGATGGGAAGGAGACTACATGTTCGACTTGTCTTGGTAGGGATCTCTCTGCATATTCACTAGTGAGCAAGAGTTGGCATAGGGCTGCAATGCCACATATGTGAGTCGAACTTGCATTTTTCAGAACCCGCTATCAAAATGTGATATCTGACGGACTATGTTATTATTAGGTATGGGAAAATTTGGATTAATGGGGCTGAGTCGTCAACAACAGCGAAGAAGGCGAAGAAGAAGACTAAGGAAATAAGTCGTGCAGCTGCGCTTCTGAGAACGTTGACTGCACGGCCAGATTATGCCGCGCTTGTGAAGGAGCTGAAATTGCCCGAGTATAACCGGGAAACAGCCTCTGAAGCAGATGTCTTAAAAATACTTGACACAGCAGCGGCAATAATACGGTGCATACCAAATCTGGAACGATTCCTCGGCCCATATTCAAGTGTAGGTGGTGGATGGTCGAACATTGTCAACAAGGCTTTGTCGGGGTGTATCTCACTACGAGAACAAGTTTTGATTTTCAATGAGGACAAGATTGAGAGATCGAAGCTCGAAAGGTCAAGGGAATTTGCTTCTATGCATGAGCGGTGGATGAACCTGGAGACTTTGGTATTGCAAGGATGCGGGCAAGAGCCAGATGTGGATTTCGTTGGGGCATTTGTGAATTTACCCAAATTGAAGAATCTGATGATTTCGAGATTCAAATTGGGCGAATCGGCGGCGTTGGCGTTACAGGCAATTCCGGACAGTGTAGAGAGTCTGAGGTTGGAGAATTTGCAAGGCTTGACAGGGCGGACGTTGCATGCATTTGCCATCAGTAGGAAGACAAAGGGATTGGGTTCGCTGGCGCTGGTGAATATCAGGATGACCAGGATACAGGATTTGATTTCGCTGTTTAGGCTGCCAAATTTGAAGAGCTTGACGATTGCGGATTCGATGGATATGCCGTATTTCGATGAGACGGAGATGACAAACGAATTCGTTGAGCAGATGTCGAATTCAGTGTTCTGTTCTTTGTCGTTGGAACGTCTCCATTGGGATATCCTGGTTCATCCATTGGTGGAAACTGCGTTGGCAAATTCGATTTCTGGGGGAAAACTTCCTGCACTTCGGACTCTCCGGTCACCAAGTGACCGCGTTGGTACTCTCCAGGCAGTCTGCAAACCTCGGGAGAGCATTTCCCTGGCAAGTGACTTTATTTACGAATCACCAACCAGAGCCTCATATCCTACGAGCCCTGCACAGAATGTTATTTCTGCAACAGCCTCACGTCCACCATCACATAAATCGGCATTCCTCTCTCCAGGCAGTGCTGCCACTTCGCCAAATGGGTCACGGCGATCCTCGATAAACTCCCAAAGCTCTGCGAGTCCAATCTCGACAACTTTGCCATTGGTTGCTACTTTGAAGGCATTTGGAAAGTCGAAACCTGAGTTCCAGCCTTTCTCACGAACATTACATTCTGCGCGCTTACGCGCCCAGAAGCGTATTGAGAGAACAAGACAGGAGACACTCATCCAAATCATGATTTCAGAGGAGGGTGTAACCAAAGAAACAATTTCCTTGAGAAGGTTTATGGGGGATGTAAAGAGTAAAGTTACATACTCCCTCACACCGGATTCACTTGGTCCCGGGAAGGATGAAGATACCCGAGCAGGTGGGAGGGAATGTGCATTGGTGTCGTTTGAGAGTGATATCGTGGAGGGAAGCTGGAAGAAGGAAGTTGATATTGGAAGTGGTGTGGGAAAGGAGGTGTGTAATGGGGGTTGGAACTCGAGGGGAAATGGGAAGGATGGAGCAGTAATGAGGAAGGATAAGAAGAGCTTGGGGAAGATCTTGCATGAGGAGAGGAGGAAGGTAGAGAGGGGGAAGGTGGAATTGGTGAAATTGTTCTGAGCGGATACGGGGGAGAAGTCAGAAGTGGGATATTGGGAAATGGGGTTTTTGCATCTATTGATTTTGGGTCCAGAAGTGGGAAGGATCTGTAATATAATACTGGAGGTTAGCTTGCTTTTTTCGGGCTTTTTTGATTTTTTGATGGCTGACCGGGCTGAGTTGTATTCTTTGGTGTTGCATTCTTTGAGTTGGACGGGTTTTTCTTTTGTTTTTTCTCTCGTTTTCCCTTCGTGGCTATACTCTTTTTCTTTTGTGCTTGATTGCGCGAGGTTTCTGATTCTACGCATCATTACCGGCATCTTCATGTTAGAGTTGTGTACTCTACTGATATTGAATATTGAGACTATTCTTCTCACACCAGAGTTTATTTAAAATATAGACTGGGAAGTTCTGCCATATCTAAGCTTCAGATCGCCAGGCTAATACTGGACCTTACCTAGGAAAATGAATGGGTAATAATGGGAGAAATCCTAGAAACCCAAGAGGAAATGGAGGAATGGGGACATACGGGAATCCACAGTTGTTGCAGATTCACTTTCTTTTTTTTGCCTTCCGTCTCCGTACATACATACATTGTAAGTTTGAGCCCTGTAATCAGCTCAGCTTGTACCAGTACCGATACCTCGAATAGTGCAGGAGACATTGAGTGGTAGGATGTTAACAGACAGTTCCATCCTGAGATGCATAGGTACTATTGTCTATTGAACTTGCTATCATTTATTTAGCTTGAATTTTTAACGCTGGTAAAATTACCAACTCCTACCTATTATGTTAAGGCCGGGACAACATACACACACATACAGTATATATTTGACTCTTAGAATTAAGTGTATCTGTCTGTGCACTTACATATCATATATACATATATACAAAGCTTTCCGCCTCATAGCCTAAGGCTCCCTTCGGGGGAAAGGAAAAAAAAAGATTTATTTGTGTGAAGAAAATTATATATCTGGGCACGAGATCACACGATTTGCTGATTTATTTGCCAATTGTTACACTTCTGACAAGATGCTCATTGTGCGTCACTCACCACCAGTTCCTTAACCACCACACCACCATACCACCTCCTCTACCTCCCAAAAATTCGAAAAAAATGGCAGCTATTATTCCACAACTATTCGATGTCTACACCCCGTCTACTGAGATCAATCAATTTCTTGAGCAGCTTGCCCACAATCCTCACAACAGATTTCGAATCCACCCTCATGTTATTGCGTACAAATCCAAAAACATGAAGAACAATGCGATCCAAATAGCACTGGAGGCGGACAGAAGGGATTATGAGGCCTGTGACATTATGCAACAAGCTAAGCACAGCCTTCTTGTGGCTTTCCGGGAATATAAATAGTCCACCCCCGCCTAGAATTCCCATCTCCTTCTGGAAAATAATGCCAGTTATAGGCATTAAATTCTGATTCCACTACAGTCATAACTTCTGGATCTTTGGTAAGATAATCAAAAATCTTAGGAATTATGACTGTACCGTCCCGTTGGAATTCTTCCCATGCTCCTGTACTGGCAAACCGGGAGAAAATTGCTGGAGGATCCACTAGAAATTCAAAGTGGTTTCGGAGGCCAAATCGATTGTGGCGGAGTAGATGACGGATGGATTCTTTGCGTGCGTGAACATAAAACCAGCCCCAATATTTTGCTTGGATTTTGGTAAACTGGGAAGCAGATGTCCCTATTTTACCAATATAACTATGTGCACAAACAAAATTCAATTAGTATCCAAAGCTATAAAAGAGAAAGCTTTACTTACTTAAGCCGGCTAACTAGTTGCTGTTTCGTAATGCCTCTTTTGGAGTTTAACATCTTGAAACCTTTAGATGCTAGATAGACGGTATATATTCCCGGAAAGCCACAACAGAAACCATGCTGTGCTTAGCTTGTTGCATAATGTTACAGGCCTCATAATCCCTTCTGTCCGCCTCCAGTGCTAATTGGATCGCATTGTTCTTCATGTTTTTGTTTGGTAGTAACTGGGTTCTTTGACCAACAGTCATACCACTTATGGGTACCCTTCCCACACTTTAGACACACATCCGCCTTCTTCCGTTCCTCCAGAATGTCAGCTGGGATCCCTGCCAGCTCTGCGTCCTTATCTTTCCATTCGGAGGTCTGCTCCCGAGTTCTCTTCTTCCCAGTACTATTGCTTTGAGGTGTATCACCTCCCCGCAAGTTCTTCTTGGTCTTTTTGACCTGGTTACCACCCTGATTCTTATGTTCGCATTGTACGCAATAACATGAGGGTGGATTCGAAATCTGTTGTGAGGATTGTGGGCAAGCTGCTCAAGAAATTGATTGATCTCAGTAGACGGGGTGTGGACATCGAGTAGTTGTGGAATAATAGCTGCCATTTTTTTTCGAATTTTTGGGAGGTAGAGGAGGCGGTATATATGATGGTGTGGTGGTTAAGGAACTGGTGGTGAGTGAGGAGAAAATATTGTGGGAGGAAAGGGAGCTGAGGGGGGTTCTTATACTATTCCTATGTAACCCAAAGCTAAAGCTAAAGCGAAAGCTAAAGTAAAAGCTAAAGCTAATGATATATGTTCGAATCCTGCCTCACCCAACGAAATCCTAACAGCCAAGGGGCACGGGTTTTGTCCTTAGGGAGGTTTTCCCGTGCTAGATACTAAGTAGTCAGTGAAGTCATTACTGAGACTAGTCCCAAATGGCCTTGGTAGTGGAGGAAATGTTCGGGGAGCTGCGGTAAAGGATGCTCCGATGCATGTATCCATCGTAGCGGAACAAACGAAAATAAGCCCTAGAGAAATGCATCTCTTCTCATTGAAACTTACATAAAATTAGGACTGGCTACACTGCTGTTCTCGTGCCCAGACTCTTATCTACCCGTGCTAACAATAAATATACTTCGGGTATATACAAGGCTATACCGGTACTGCCAATGAGGATGAACATGCGAGTATATATATATAGATTTTTTTTTAAAAAAAAAATTTTTGAGTTGGTGCAGGCGAAATATCTACGCAACCATCGTAGGTTTAGGTGTTTGACTGCACCGTCTGTCTGACCGAGCCGCCCAGCCCGTTGCTATAACCCACGCAACACTACTGTACTTCACAAGATTCACGATCACGAGAGCAGACCCCAATTGTATTTCCCCTCCTTTCTCATCGTTCCCACTTGTGATTAACTCGCAGCCTGTCAATTTAGATTCGATGGCTGGCTTTCTCCTTGTTCTATCGGTTGCTGTATGCTCCATCCATCTTTCTTCCCATAACGTTGCTTCCCGACAACCCTATAGACCCCACATCTAACCGATGCTCAACAGGTAATTATACTATATATGAAACGACGCGCCAAACTCAAATCCACCGTGCACGACCAGAAGCAGCAGTGGGAAAGAGAGCCCGGATTGGAAGACCGCGAGCTGGAGGCATTCCTGGCAAGGGAGCAGTGGGAATTGGGAAGGGAACAACGCGAGATGGAGGAATTCCTGGCAAGGGAGGAGTGGGAATTGGGAAGGGAACAACGCGAGTTGGAGGCATTCCTGGCAAGGGAGCAGTGGGAATTGGGAAGGGAACAACGGGAGGTGGAGGAATTCCTGGCGAAGGAACAACGCGAGGTGGAGGCATGTCTGCGTGGTATGAGATAGCAACCCTGACCATGCTTATTTCCTTTATCTCTTCGTGCGTATATTCCGCGTCTGAGCAGCTTTTAAGATCTTCGAGCATTGTTCTATCTATTGATGTTATAGATCAGTTCTCAGTGTTATCTCCCCCCAGGGGTGTCCTCTGGCCCGGGTGGTGCACATGTACGCATGTGTATGGTTGGACACAGCCAATGGCTGCCGAGAACGGTGCACACTGGAACATGACGTTTGAATAGCACTTGAATATCATACAGTTAGACCTTACTATACCGGACCTCGTTGAAGTGGAATCCTTGCTGTACCGGAATACCCCTAAGCCTCCACTACCACAACCCCAGCTGTCCACCTAAATGACCTTGCTATAACGGATTTTTGCTCATACCGGACTGGGCAGTATGCTGAGGAAGTACAGGGGTCTTTCCACCCTTGTCCCCGTACATTTCTCCTTTGCTATACCGGACGGGCATATCTGAGTGCTGAATAATCTACTCTTTTAGGCTTAATGTGACTTCACATACCCCCATTATATAGAGCAAAATTAGGGTTCTCAGGATGCGCGTGACTCCTTTACAGCCTGAGGGCTAGTGCCATAGTTGATATATACCGGAACTTTGCTATACCGGGCAAAAAGTGCTGGATTTTGGCCGTCTGGTATAGCAAGGTCTAACTGTATTTGATTATCATTCTAGAGTTATACACTGAAATTATTTCCCTGGTCCTCCTCGCTCTGGCTCACTTGTTGCCTCAAACAACCATACCCAGCCTTTGTCCGGGTTGTGCCCCCTATAAAAGCAATAGGGCCAACCACCTGAACAACATCATCTGGGATTTGTATTTTCCATATTCAATGGCATCTGTAAATTCAATTAGCTCACGTAGGCCCAATGTGCTAGCCCAGAATTCAGAAGTGAGGAAGGGATGTGAGGTAGCCCGGAGGAGCATACAATGGTATCGTGTATATATCATGAATGAATGAATTCCAAGATCGATAACTAGAAATCGGGTTCTTGGAATCACAGCCTGGAGAATCGGATACCATCCGCATTCTCAATAGACACTTTTTGCATGCTTCCACTCCTGTCTTCAGTTCCGAGCGGTTGAACCTGGTGGCTTTGGTTTGTTTGGTTTGAATGAGCACTGTTCGAGGGATAGGCTGAGTTGGATCTAGTAGCATCTGTAGTATATATACATATATGCCTCACATAGTGTTTCTGCACATATCCGCCTCATTAGGTTTGGGGTCTATGAGCCAGTAACTCTCGATCCACATTTCCGCATGAGTGATAAGTTGTTCCTGATGGCGTTTGAGGATTTTTTTAAAAATTTTTTTCAAACAAACCTCATTACGTACATGCGAGTCCCCGTCGGGGACTACGGTACGCCGGCTGGATCCGGCCGGATTCAGGTTCAGGTCCAGTTAATCGTCCCTCCCCACCGCATTCTATGTACACATTATCATCGCTATGCGCCTAGAAGGGGCCGTTCCCCGTTCAGATATTGAAAGAATGGCGCTTGAGGTGTTTGGGTACGACCGGGAACTTGGTAAACCTACCACTACTGACTTTCTGATTGCTGCCGTCATTGTCTGAACGCACGCCATGATGGGAAGTTCTATCTTGTGCCCATGATACCGGAATAGTATTTCCGTAATCCATGACGCTAACGCAGGAATTTCGCCTGTCGCTGGAAAAACTGTCTTTCTCGAACCTTTCTCCAAGGCCCACACCGTCATGTGAAGTAATGCTTGAGCATTCGTTAGAAAACACATTTCGGGTTCCTGATGGCTGGTCCTCAGAATCTGAGGATGGATAGGCGGGTGAAGAATCCCCTTCTCGATAAATAGTCTTATGAGACATAACTATGGACAGTTGTACTGTGTTGCAGTCCTAATCGTGAACGACAGGAGGAATATGTTTAGTGATGACTGTGTGGTTTGTTTCTTCGTAGGCTTGATTAATCTGATGCCCAAGAACGTGTCAGGTACTGGATCTCCTAGTGCGGCACAAGTTTGCACGTCTCAATGAGGTCTGGTGGACAGGCCACTGTGACATCGTTAGTGGCCTGGCAATATAGTTTGTAAATTGGGAACATACCCATTCCGTAGGGGGCGAGGACTAGCCAGAATAGATGGAGGTGGTGTAAGACACAGGAAATGTTTGGGGGGATGTAGTCTGGGGGGGCATTGATGGTATGGTAAGTGATAGAATCTATCTATGTCTAAGGAATCCAACCAGGCTAAAGGATGGAATCCGAAGGTTTTAACTAGGTACTGGTATATGCCTAGCAATGTTCTCAACAGGCCAGGCCTGGGCGAGGGGTGGCCTGGCGGCCTGAATAGCCCATGGCGCCTGAACAGCCTGAACAACGGCCTGAATAGCCTGGGACTTGGTCTGAATAGCCTGAATAGCCTGGGCCGTGGCCTGAATTGTCTGAATAGCCTGGGCGAGGCCTGTATACTCTGATTATCCTGTCTAGCCTAGAGCGGCCCAAATAGCCTGGGGCTGGCCCAGACCTGGCCTGTTAAGAACATTGCCCGGGGCCGGGGCCAGTGGCACGGTGACCGGGTCAGTGACCGTGGTGTAATAACCGGAGTAGAGTTTGTAGCTCGTTGCACACGTTCCGGCACATCAGATAGCGCCGACCCAGGTGGATGGGGATAAACTGCAATCAGGCGTGCTGCAATTGGATGCTTGGGTATCTGGTGGGGTTTTGTAAGGGTTTTTGCCAAAGTAGGAATTCTCCTAATTACTGGGGGGGTGGAGATGTCTGAAGTTGGTGAATGAGTTTTCACCAGAGAAGTTATCCCTCGGATTGCTGGAAGAGCGGAGCTAGTCGGAGTTGGCACCTGGGCCGCCAGGGGCCGCAGTCCATCGTCATACTCTAGATAGGGTGAATACGATTAATGATTCCTTAAAAAAAAAAAAATAGTCGGAGTTGGCAAGGGAGTATCTCTGAGTGAAGTATGCTGCTGGGGCCGGGCTTTGAGAGTAGGCTTGTTCTTAATAATGTCAGTCCACAGCCACGCCGCTAGCGACTGTCGACCTAAGCGGGGTGTATTTGATAGCAGAGCGTTCACAAGGCCGCGAGGAACCAAGCAGCACTGCATGGTAAGCACCTATGTATGGGTTTATCTGCTCTTCTCAATTAGCCACGGGACTACATGGATGAGATATATATCCCATGAACTGTTTAGGCTAGCGATAGGGTGATGAGTGAAAGACACATACCTGCATCTGTTTCTGAGGGAAGCGAATCAGTACGAATCAATACTGCCTTGGTGGCAGCTATGGCCGAAACATGAGAATGGTAGGAGTGGCAGGAGTCGTCGTGTATAGTATAGTACATGGAGGTTACTGGGCTGGACTGGGGGAGGGGAGGATGGGTTCGAGGTCTGTATCCCCGCACACCATCACACAGCTCGTGCCTTGTCTACGAAACCGCTGAGGAGAATTTAGATGTACCTAGGGGCAACACAGTAGAGCAGGAGCAAGCAAAGAGTATGTCAGGAGCAATGATGTATATCGACTGGAAGAAAGAAAGACAACTACTTAAGTCCCCACTGGTGACCAATCAACTATATCGTCCCTTGGCATTGACGCCCAGAAGGGGGTGTATAGTGTAAGGGAACCCTGGTGCGAAAATTACTGGGAGAGGCTTAGCACCGTCGCCCCAAAGGGAAACAGAGTTGCCTAATTATGAATGGATCATAACGCTAATGTTGCATGCAGCCATTCATGATAGGGACATGATACTATGATAGGAATAAAACCCGGAATTCGGCTTCACTGATTAAATTGACTTTTAATTCAAACCTTGCCCAAGGGTTACCACTATCTTGAACCAATAGGTCCAATCTCTTTTGTTGCCCATGAATACGAGCTTCAGAGGTGCATAGCCAGTGTTTTGGTAGAAATGTACCTACACCAACATATGGAATTCCGAGTGTTCCTAGAAATCCGAAGAATGGGATTGTAGCTTGTGAGAGTTCTTCAGAGTCAAGGATACACTACATCTCATCGACTAAGAAGCATATTGTTGGAGGATTTGCCCAAGGCCCATGGGCCTGCAACCACTGATGCAGAGGTGGAAGTATTTGGGAAGAGTATGGTAGAGGCATATTCGTTGAATGCAGTTTGATGATTGCAACGAAAGCCATAAGCAACATGCTCCATATCAATAAAGACACACCGGATTCCCTTTTCTTCCAGTGCAGTCCCGATAGCCAAGAGACATGTGCTCTTGCCGCTATGGTATGGACCATGAATTATTGAAGGCTTGTTTGAGAGAGTAGTCTGGCTGCACTGCCCCTCGTTGGAACTGGCTGTCGTTCATTAGGAGGATACTTTAAATTGTCATCTCCTTGTCTGAGTGGTAGTCTGGTTACTGGTCTAGCCTGGTTAGGATCCGATATGGTTTAGTCACTGGTTGGCACGACCCTCCTCTGTAGCCTTGTGCCTTCAAGCTGAAAGAGACAGTGACTACGCTAGCAGGTTTAATGTCGCGTACTGTTACCCTGCAGGAATCCCTGGTGTTGTAGATCTTTTTGATTTTTTGTTTGGGTCTGTAGCTTATAGGTTATGCACTACAGCTATTTGACATTTATGACTATAGAGGGGGTGCACATAAGTATCTCAAAGAGCAGTAGATAAGCATTCATTATTGAATCACGAAAGACTAGTGCTAGCTCAGGGTAACCCTTGATGCGAAGGGGGTCGGACATTTTCAGCAACATTGTTAGTGAATTTAGATCGTTTTCCCATGCTCAAGTCTTGCATGGTGAATTAGTGTACATGTGTCCTGAAGTGCTATGACATGAGCTCTAGATGATTCTGGCCTTGTTCCTGATTGATTTTTTTTCCCCTAGGAGGGTTATTTCTGCTCGGACTTACATCTTGGGTATTGCTGTTTGTCGGTGGTTTGTGATACTGGAGGCTTGTGGTCTCAAAGGTCGAGATATAGATATGTATATACAGCTTGGTGGCAAAAAAACTCATACCCTTGTATGAGTTTTTGTATGAGTTTTTGCTTGGTGGGGTATGAGTTTTTTTGCCACCAAG
>Ga0307514_10002835_pt1 | contig 17351 bp, 8 predicted proteins | sample 16_EM_MG_FD_203088 | JGI IMG/M metagenome (GOLD analysis project Ga0307514, IMG submission 203088) | Populus trichocarpa ectomycorrhiza microbial communities from riparian zone in the Pacific Northwest, United States - 16_EM | ecosystem: Host-associated > Plants > Roots > Unclassified | place... | reverse complement strand
TCATACCCCACCAAGCAAAAACTCATACAAAAACTCATACAAGGGTATGAGTTTTTTTGCCACCAAGCTGTAAGTATAGCATCGGGCCATGGTGGGAGCGAAGCCATACATCTAGCTAAACATGCTTCTTGCGAGTATGTATTGGTAAAGTGAGTTCCACATTCATCTGCATGATGTCGTTACCCCTAGTTGAGCCTCACTGTAAAAATTGCGCACAGGCGATTGCCCTCTAAATTTAACAGACAGAACAGGGGTAGATTGATCCTGGCAAGGAGCTACCAGCAGGCCATCAAAACTAGCTCCGTACACCTAGGTTTTTCCGAGTCCGGATGCAGCCGGACCACCGTGCGCTTCTTCGGCTATCTAATCCTTATGCATGCCGTCTCACAGCCCTGCGGGGTACAGACGTATAGACTCAAAAAAAAAAATTGCAAAAAAAAAAAAAATTCTCATTATGCATAAATAAAATGAAGGGCTCATACATGCATATATGTACCGTACATTCATAGGCAGGTGCCGTACATACTATATGTATTGCATGTATTTCTGTATGCGGATGTATACGGTGTGTATGTACTCGAATATATATCTAAATGGCTATCCAGAATGCTGCATCTGTGTACAAAGGGAGCCATGCATAAGGTAGAAGGTAGAAGGTTTGCCTTGGGAAGCAGGTAGCAGGTTTCGAGTGAAGTACTTACCATGAATTAAATTTTTGTAAATATTGCAGGGGGGGTCGCGGATTCTTTTGCCCACGCACTGTACACATGATGTGGTCGAGCCTTGTAGGTAGCAGCTGCCTCTTTGTGCCATGTATATACCAGCTTATGTAAAGACATGCCCAAGTAAATTATCACCGAGGTGTTTGAGGTTCTGCTCAACTAGCTGGTTACCACGGCAACAGGTATCCTGGCTTCTATCAGCAGACTTTGCCCAGCCATGGCAAGATCAATACCATGCTTGACCCAGTTGCACATGAAACATCAAAGTGAGTTTAGTTGCGACAGCAGCCATTCAAATTCGATTATAGAACACCGCAATGCAGATAGATGAGTCAAGTACCTACATAGAATACTGTAACACGGGAAACTCGCCGCGTGCCGGCCTCCGCAGGGTGGCTGAGTCCAAAACCAAGCGCAAATTCGGATATCGTACCTCTCACCGCACCAATGAAGTACGGTACGAGTACATGTAGAGTGCTCGAGCATGCACGATGTGGGGGACCTGCATGTACATACTCTACATATGGAATTCCTGTACTGAGTTGCGTTGGCATTGGACTAGGTAGGCAGAATCCAGGACTTGCATGCATTGCGTAATATCACTTAGTAGAGCTCCAAGGTAACCCCACAAAAATTGGACCCAAGTTTGCTATGGTGGTTTTATATTAGCAATCTTATCAGTGAAGATAGTTAGAGGAGTAGGGTAGAGAATGTAGACTCAATCATATGGGTGCAGATCCTGAATAATTCCCCATGAATCGAGCCGTAGGAAGTCCTTGTGAGAATTATGATTAATTGTATATTCTATGATCCACACTGGCGTATGAAATCTTTTCCCATTTCATCAAGTACTGCTCTGTCTACAACCTGAGGTTCAAATATCGAATGATGGAATTACACGTATATAACTTGGGGCACTCGTACATCTATCTCTTCGATCAGCGAGCTGGGCTCCGATTGCCGTGTAGACTGCATGTTGATGCGAAGATATGCGTCATCGTGGGTGATATCCCGAGAGGGGTGGAGAGGCCTTAGTCTTATGCCAAGCCCCCGAAGAGATAGTCCTGCAGTATCTGCGAACTAGAGCCCCGACTCTAATGCCCCGACTCTGGTGCCCCTACCACGATATAACCTCACTACAAATTTGCACCAAATTGCAATCAATCAGAATGCCTGGTGCTACCCCCATTTCAATGCTATTGACGATCATGTGCAGTACTTCATGATAAATTTAAACCTCGCCTCAGGGAGTAGGCTCAGTGCCGCTCGAAAAAAAACAAAAACTAGGTAGCCATATTCAGAGGCGCATACTTACCTAAGCCGAGATCTAACCTCACACCTATATATAGGCCGCAAACACTGTTGGGTCTGGTGCCGAGACTAACACTGTTGCATTATCGTGTTTACATGCACCTCAGTGCTCCACCAGCGGAGTAGTACATTTATACTGGTTGGCAGCAAGAAACTGCGATATTAGCTGTGCCAGGTAATGAAAGTCCCTGGCTTGCTCCATACACTTTACTTCTTAGAGGCACAGCTATTGATCAATCCGCGTCATACCATCTCAGGCTGAAGACCCATCTCGTAGAAATTACGCAGCTAGTTACAACAGGTTCTTAGTGTATGAAACAATACCACGAACAGTTTGAATTCTCTTTACTCAGTTGCAATTGAGGTTTGATAAGATGCATTTTCCAGGCTGTTACATCTATCGTTGCTACTTGCTTGATAATGTGCACATATATGGCACAGGGATGCTGCCTATTCTATTACTTTTTTTTTTTTTGAGTCTATACGCCTTTCCCCTGAAGGGAGCCTTAGACTATGAGGCGTATATTCTATTACTTACCTGTGGTCAAAGTGGATATTATTGTATAACCAGCGGGGCGGTTGGGGCCTGGGACGTTCTTACGGTAGGTATTTCAGCGTATTCAGCCGCCTCGCTTCCTGGGGCTTCGTTGCTGCACAGAGATCCCTGCCGCAGATACGAGGTTAGCATGTGCAAATTGGAATCGTTAAGCCTTGCTCACAAATTTGCCAATAATCGTCCGCAGCATCGATATCTGCGGCAACAAAAACATATCTAATATATATTGATATGGTTTTGGTACCCTAGCAGTACACTAGTACGTGGTCTCATCATTCCGCATGCAAAACCACGGGAGGCGCGTCGTTGGGAGGGGGCTGGGGAGCCGTGTAACTAGGGAGCGTTGATAGAATTTATGTCTGTAATGCAGCGACGTCTCGTCATGAACTTGTGTTAAGGTCGCGACGTCAGACACAATATCCCCAGCGCCCGTCATAATTGTCGTGCGAACTCACGGTGATTTCACCCACCAGTGGTTTCTCAAGCGTGAAAGTCAATATTGTGGTGAGTGCGGAAGACCAATTAGTTCCATCGCACGCACAATACAGCAGGCATTGACAGGTTTTTCCATATTCCAGCTGGCAAGGCAGCTTTACATACCCCAAATACCGTTGCACCTAATTATCTGGAATTCTAGCAAACTGCAGGGACTTTCCTAAGGGGCACCTGCGTCTGAAAAGGTATCTAATGTCCATCAAGTTACCTTCTGAGTTTTACTGAACTGGATATCCCCACAGCAGACTCGAACTTCCTCACGTCTAGCGGTTATTGTAGCCCTGGGCGAGCTATATAGCCTACTGCAATCAACACATTCATACGACTACCGCGAAAACATCATTTGTTCCCGGCGAAATACTTCTCCAGTCTCGTATTGCCAGAAGTCCAAGGGACTCGATACTGCCTCATTGGCACGTCAAAATGGCCAAAATGAATGGACTGGTCTGGGCTTGGGGGAGAAATGTTCTCCCCGTTGTCTTGTGTCTGTCCATTTTCCAACTCAGGGGCACCAATGCACAATCAACGGGCCTCAATGAGACCCAAGTCAGCAATATAATCCGGCAGGGCCTGAACGAAATTCAGCAGCCTGGACAGGAATTTGTGACCAATCTTTTCACAGATTTAGCGCCGCTCCTCATTCTTCTTGGTGATCAAGTCGTGCGTCAGTACATGGCCCAGTCCCAAGACTGGGCTGATCATATTCTCTTTGCAGTGGGGCCACTTGGTATTGCTGCTGCACTCTCAGGTGCCGTGCGGATGTGTGGACAAAAATACCTTAGAGGGGTTGTAGGAAGAGGGCGAGAAACAAGGCAAATGGCTGAATTCGAACTTACATCTGCAACATCGGAGGATGTATATGAAGTGTGGGATGGGGAGTCCATTGTCCGCGTGATGGGGGAACACACATTTCAAGAAATACGCCTTCAGAAGGAAGGAGAGAAAGTCGTTATCGAACAACTATTTAATGGGATGACAAATACAGATACCCATGTGCCCATATGGAAAAGATGGTCAGACAAAAAGAATGGCCGGAAACCGACATCCACACATGTGCTCGCAGGTGGTTCAGAGAAAACACCCGCAAATGATGAAGAAATTCAGGATGAAGTGAGCCTCGACCGTCGAAAATTTCGAATGGGCCCAAATCTATCGCTGAATGCTATTCCCTCGGATATAGCCCGATCGGAGAAGTGGATTTGTGTAGGGATAAGTGTGCTGTTGCAAATTTTCGTCATTACCTGGGCAGCATTGATCCAGTACAAGTTACCGGCACCTAGATTTAGAAAAGATGGGAGAATGGGAGGATTCCGCCCCTATGCATTTCCATGTATGGCAGTTGGCACAATGTCAGTGATGGCAAGCATGTTGTTGTGTTCATATGTCGTCGATAAGGCTATGGAAAGGGCACTTTGGAAGCCCAAATCAAAATCAGTGGAGTGGCGGCCTTGTTGGATTCAGAAGTGGGGCAAGGCAGATGACCAAAGCTTCGACTCTTATCTCATTTTTGGCAGCCTCCGCAACACACAGAATCCAAGAGCATTGATGACATTGCATCCTCGAAGACAGCAAGACTACTCTGAATTAGCAGGCCATCTCAGCGAGCGAGAGATTCCCCAGTTCCTAGTTCATCTCACAGCGGTGGCTTGTGTATTGGGTATCGGGGGATTTTTTGTCATGGTTGCAGGTATCCGAGCCTTGCATTGGTCTGTCGCGGCGACACAATTCGGTCAAGTTTTATCCATGGTGCTGCTGCGGGCATTTGTCCGGAGAAAAATGAATGCAGATGATATTCGTGCTGTGAAATTACCCCGAGGGTTTGAGATGGAATGGGTGGTAACAAGGCGTGATGAGTTATGGGAGAAATTGAAGGCTTGGGAGGAATCGGGGGCTCCGGACGAAAGAGATCTCTTTTGGAAACCAGAGGCCAGTAGGAAGTGGAGTTTGGTTACAGGAGAAAAGATCATAAGGGGGGAGGAAATTTCCAGAGAGCGTGGGAGTATCCACGTGGGGTCTACCCTTCCCGTGATAAGCCGTGAAGAGATCATTAAGTTCGAAACACTTGAAACCCTCGATGAAGACCGTAATCCAAAGCCCAAGCTTAATGCACAAAGGGCGCTGAATGAATTGAAGGCTCTCCTGCATAGCAACAAAAAATGGGAGGGAAATTGCTCTGGACTTGCCAACGCATTGGCTAAGACTATGGTGTTCACCCTGAGCACTTTGCTACCTCCAGCGGTCATGGATTTAAATCCACCATTGAATTCGGCGATTGGGCTGGTGAATAGTGCACCAGGCCCCACACAGCAAGCTCGTGCGCAACCATGGCCAAATGGTGCAATGGGGCGTGTGTGGCACTGGCCGCTTGTGGTGCAAATGGAAGTACTAGATTCAGATGGGCCTAAGATGGAGGAGCAAGTAGTCCGAATCAGTCTCATACAAAGAGAGACGGGTGGGTGGATTGTGATGAAAGAAGCGATGGAGGCTTTGCTGACCCTGTGGCTGTTTACGTTGAAGCAACGCCGTTTCAAGTCACATGGAGTGCCTGACCGCGTCACGATGCAACCTGCGTTTGTGCGTTTGATTGGGAGCAATACCGAGCTGACAAGGTGGGATACCATGAGATGGTATGTTGACCATTGTAGTCGGGTGTACGAAGGGAGACCTATGACCATCACAGAGGCCGGTAAAGCGCCTGAAATGAAGACAGATGAGATCGATATTGAGATGGACCGTACTCTGGGTCAGGTGATGGGAATCGAACAAGTCGACTTGTGCTCAGAGACCCAGGGTGAGCTGGCAAACGAGCGAGAAGGGGGAGCACAGCAAACACCCATCTCAAACGAACCAGGAGGAGGAGTACAGCAAACACCCATCTCAAACCGAGCAACAATGCACTGGCACTATTTTAGGGGACGTGAGCTGCCGCAGGTCTCGGACGAGGATTGGCCTGAGAATCGAGATGGACAGTATACATCGCTCGCAACAAAAGTCGAATGCAGCCTTGAGGAGCTCTGTGCACAAGAGATTTTGTTTCGGTTTTTCTTTGCCATAGGCACATTCATGAGGGAGGAGCGAGGAATCAGAGTGCTCGGGAATACAACCACTTCCTACCGGAACACAAACCTTGGAGCGACCACGAGCTCAAAGTCCGTCGATGCTAATGACGCTGCCCCGGAAAGACAGCTGAAGGCAGTGAAATTTCACAACTCTATCTTTGAGCGGATTGCATTGGAGGCCTATCAATCCAAGGTTTGTGGTTCACTGGAAGAGGCCTACCAATGCATTATCCCCGCATTCAGCCAGACCAGGGTTCTGCCCGAAGTTGGCGAGGTTGTGAGTTCGCAAGTAACACAGATCTTTCGGGCACTAGTTGGGAAAGGTGACTGGATCAAGGCCTGTGACCTGTATAACTGGGTTTGGAGTTCCATGGGTTGCAAGTTCCCCCATCACAGTAACGAGGATCTGCATGCCATTGCCTTATTCACGAACTTCGTTCGGAAGCTCCGACATGAAGCGAACACCGGCTGCCATGGGGGAACTCTGACCGAACAATTGGCGTCAAAGGGAGAGGCGATGCTGAAGATGTTAACCGAGCAGGAGTTTCAAGGCCGAGACGTTGTGCGAGCATTGGGTTTGATATTGCAGAGCCTGGACGAATTGGATGGCCCAATGCATACGGAGATGGTTGGGAGTGAACTTATAGAAGCTGACAACACCCTACCCGCAAGCCGGCGGAATAGCCAGGAAGAGAATGACGGTCACGGAGCACCTGAAGGCTCGGAGGGAGGCGCAGCGGCTGGCGAGAGAGTGCATCAGCCAAACCTTGAAGCTGACAAACTCGAGCTTAGAAAGATGAGAGCGGAGCTGGAGAAGCTTTTCCCACTTCTGGGCTTCACTCCTAGCCACAAATCCACGGCACATATTTTGGGGGCAGACACGCCGGTGAGCTCAGATCTGGAGCGAGACGCGAACATCCTGGATATTTTACAACGACGGCCCTTGCATTATGCGGCTGCAAACTCCACGCTCGAAAAATCCACGCTGGAGTTTTTGATAGAGAAAACAGATGGTGTCGACCAGAGGGACATCAATGGAAATACACCACTACATCTAGCCGCTGCCAGGAACAATCCTAATTTTGCAGCGGCTCTGAAGAAATTTTCATTGGACACAGACCCCGAAATGCGCAAAAAGGCTATGGTGGATTTCAACGCTACCAACGAGCTTAAATGGACGCCGCTGCATTTTGCTGCCTGGAAGGGGCACGAGGATATGGTAGATGCACTCATCAAAGAAGGCGCCATTATCGATGCGGACGACATCATCAACCGGTCACCGCTCCACTGGGCTGCCCAGGGAGGGCACCTAAATGTGGCTAAAACGTTGATACAGAAGCGAGCTAATACAAAAGCTATAGATGCACATGGGAGGTCCCCGCTGCATGTGGCTGCATCTGTGGGCAATGGGGAGGTTGCCGCTGAGCTGGCCGACCATGGAGCAAGATTAGAGGATGTGGATAAGGAAGGCAAGAGGGCGTTGGACCTTGTCATTGAACTCCTGGAGAAGAAGCGGGCCGAAAAAGAAAAGGCCTGGGCGAGTTTAGATTTAAGCAAGGAAGAAAAGGCAGCTCATCAGGCAGCTTTTGCAGAAGATATTGCCACAGCTTTTGGGCCTCTGCTAGACACTTTGCTCGTTAATAAGGAAGCAAAGGCCAAAGGCTGGACGCGTTTGCACTGTGCTGCGCACAAAGGGGAAGCACAAGCGGTGGCGGTGTTGCTCGGCCTTGACGCAAAAAAGAATGCCGCAGATGCAATTGCACTTGCCAATCAGACCGATCATGCTCGTGAGACTGCACTCCATGTAGCTGCACGTGGTGGCCATCGGGGGGTTGTTGACGTTCTTATCTTGAATGAGCACAAGTGCAACCTCCGCATCAACAACATATCCGGTGAGGATGCATTAATGGTAGCAGTGAAAAACAATCAGCTTGATGTGGTCGATGCTTTGCTCAGGGCTATCGAAGAAGAAAAAACGCATGATATGATCCAACAGGTAGGAGGCAGTGTCAGTCCTGGCGCTAGGCCCTCTGTCGCCGAGGTTCCACGAACAGAGAATGGTGATAATACGGGGATGTATCCCCTGCATTGGGCGGCGTGGAATGGTAGCAGAGACCTTGTTGCCATGTTGGTTCAGAGAGGAGGTGTTAACCTGCGCAAGCGTGACCAGGCCGGAATGACAGCGATTCACTACGCTGCCCTCATGGGTCATGATGAGGTAGTGAAGTACCTCTTGGACGAAAGCCCTGACCTCATTGATGCAATTGATAAGGCTGGAGATACACCATTACATTGTGCCGCCGCGGGTGGAAGAGTGAAGGTGGTGCAGCTTCTCTTGACCCACTTTATCAACCAGAATTCTCACTACAGTGAACCCGACTGTGACCACAGGCTTACGGCTTTTATGAATAAGAGGAACAATCACAGAGAGACCCCCCTGCACTGCGCGGCTAAAGGCTTAATCAATGCCGGCATCGAAAAACCAGTTCTCGCCTACAAGGGGGTAGCCTTGGACGTCTCGATGTGGAAGAACTTGGATTTAGCAACAACAGATTGGCAGAAAACTCTGATTAGTAGGATCTGTGCGGTTTTTCCCAGGGAGTTGTATCTCAGCAAAATCACGGCAAAGGATTGTGATAGCTTGAATCAAGGCATACGGAACTGGCAAGAGGAGTTCGTGAGGCTATTATTGAGAATAGACGATAGTGATACCCCATCGGTTTCCGAGGAGTGTGAGAGGGAAGTTGTGGAATTATTGTTGAACAACCGAGCAAATATCGAAGCACCAGATAAAGATGAAGAAACCCCTTTACATCTAGCCGCAAGATGGGGAAGACTCACCATTGCTGAAACTCTGTTGAAGCGGTTGCCACTACCCCCGAATCAACCTTCTAAGAAATGGGAAAAGGCGAATGTTCGTGCGGAAGATATCCACAAAGATACTCCCTTGCATCTCGCAGCGAGATGGGGGCATAAGAAAATGGTGGAAGTGCTTGCTTGGGAGCAAGCACCTCTAGAAGCCCTAAATAATTACAGATGTACTCCCTGCCAGGTTGCGCAAGATCACCTCCAGTTCCATATTTCAGATCTGTTGAAGAAGCTCATATCAGATTCTGCAAAAGGCCTAAGCGACTCAAGTGACTCCGCGTCAGCTGATTCCGAGGAGAGTGTCGGAGGTGTGCGCAGCGCTGGAACTTCCACTAACAGTGAAACCTCGTCTGCAAGTTTTGCAAATCACCCGAACGGAGTCACCAGCTCTGGCCAGGGCCCTGGAAGAAACCCCAATCCTATAGTTTACGATGAAAGCTCAGTCAACATTCTCCCCCGTACGGCACCTCCACCTGACGAGCACGAGGAAATTCCGACTACCTTGACAGAGATTGATGTTCCCGAGCTTCAAGACGTACCGGATGTACTGTACTCACCCCAACAAGACAGTGGTGTAGGAACTGATCTCTCGTCCACAGCTCTAGCTCAGTCACTCATTGACGGTGACGTCGAAACAACTTCGGACGGTGATCAAGATCTTGACCGGGGCGGCAATAACAGACATGAAGCTGCTGTCGATTTAAACTGGATGTGGAGGTTTCCTAATACAGGAGATCCGGGATTCGGAGTGTCCAGATATATGGATTCCACACCCGAGCCCTTATCCCCGACCAGCCGTTCCCCTACCATGCCAGTGGGGCCCGAGTATTCCTACAACCTCCAGCAAGAAAGTGAGTACAGGAGCTCGCATCCATCCCGTCAATCCACCAGGGAGCCCAGGCGTTTTAGTCTCTAGCTAGATATCTTCCGGGGTTTTGGAGAGTTTTGTTATTTAGTCTAGAATTTCGATGGTAGTTCTTGTTTATAGATTTTTATTTTTCAGTAATTAGGCGTCATGTTTTTTGTGGTGTTTATCTTTGCATTGGACTGAACTCGTTGGTTTAGTTTATTTGATATGGAGGTATACTGGTATTTGAGTAGGAATATGGATGGATGAAATGGATGAGCTGATGACTTGGTTATGACTGGCAATAAACATTGTAAGGGATTTGGGATAATTTGGGGACACAGGTTTGGGACCTAACCAGAATCGCCAAATATATAGTTAGCATTGTACGGTTGGATATAGTAGATGAGAAATCACATATGACAGAATACCCTTTTCCGCAAACATCCTCCATATTGGCTACAGGTGCTTGAAACATTCAGGTTACCCTTGCTCAGGGTAACCCTTGACCGCAACATCACATGTATCTGCGCTGAATTTTGCATGGACAACAGGGCCCAGATCCAGTGTCTGTATATGTACTGTACTTGTAGTACCTCCTCGTACAACTTATTTCAGGTGCGTTCAGATTAAAGTGGCTTTGGTATGCACAGATGACTGTGGCTGCGATAGCTCGAAATTCCCGTGACCACCCAATACCACGCCTGCTGTTGAAATATCAACAGACTAGAGGTGACAGCGGAAGATTCTAGGGGATTAGCCTAGTATGTACGGATAATAGAAAGGCTTGAAGGCTTGTTCGATATATTTGTTCGATGTCTCTTCATACAAGATTATTACAAGGCCTTTATACATCGGCCCGACATATAGATATTCAACTAATTCAACTCCCCGTAGCATTCCCCATCCCGCGCTAGCATTGCATTCTCCATGGTATAGCATTCCGGAGCGTAGCATTCTCCAGAGTTGCATTCTCCGTAGCAACGCTAGCAACACTAGCATACTTTGAACACTCCACCTCACTCTGCAAACTGTCGCAACAGTTGCAAGAGTGCAAAAAAGGAAAGAAAGAATACAGAACAATCTGCTTCATTAAAACCTATAAAACCTCGTGGGAAAAAGTAGGACAAAAGAGTACTGATACATTTAAGGAAAAATAGAAATGCCCATCCCAGCCCTATGCGTCTCAAATGTAGCTTTTGGTAAAGCTTTAGTGCGAATATCTGCAATATTCTCCTTCGTGCCAATTGACTGCAGATTGAGAGTACCGACTGCAACTTCTGACCGAATGAAGTGGTACCGTATGTCGATATGCTTGGTGCGATTATGATCTGTCGGATTTTTAGCCAGGCTAAGTGCTGCTTGATTGTCGATGTACGGAATTGGTGCCGAGAGTTCGTTGAGAAGACTTGGAATAGAGAGGTCCTGAAAAAGCTGGTTGATCTAAATAAGCTCTTTGGATGCTTCCGTAGCTGCAATATATTCAGCTTCCATCGTTGATAGTGCCACAATTGATTGCTGTCGAGATTTTCCAGCTAATTGCCGCTCCGCCAAAGTTGAAAATGTTGACTTGCGATTATATTTATCTCCACCATAGTCGGAATCTGTATAGCCAACGCAATAGGATTTATTGCTGTATAGAAGGCCGTATGAGGCTGTGCCCTGGAGATATCTCATCACTCTCTTGCAAGCAGCAAAATGCTGAGCTGTTGGTGCGGAAGTAAATTTTGCAAGAGTTGCTACTGTAAAGGCAAGATCTGGTCGAGTCCCAATCATCGTATACATCAGCTTTCCAACCCATTTCTGATAGTCAACTTGATTGTAGGAGGATAGTCTGGTTGGCACGACCCTCCTCTGTATGCCCAGAAGCGAAGTGAAGGGGGTGTGTAGTGTAAGCGAACCCCGGTCCGAAAATTACTGAGAGAGGCTTAGCACCGTCGCCCAAAAGGGAAACAGGTTGCCTAATTGGGAATGGATATTAACGCTATATAATGTTGCGCTTGCAGCATGCAGCATGCAATTGCAACAGCACAGCACACGTTCATGATAGGGGCATAATACTCTATAATATAGGAAAAAACCATTACTGGTAGGTCTCAATCAAAAGCGTAGATAGCTACTACTACTTCTGAACATAATCATGAAGAAAGGCTATCTGAAGTACTGGTCAATGGACCTCCATTACATTGTGCAGCGTGAGGGACAAGATCAGAAACAGCAGACAACAACCTTGCCGATATACTGTACCTACGGCCCTGTCATACAGCGGAAAAAACTTCACGACGAAACACTGTCTCCCAAATGCGTCAACAAATGTGTTAGTTAATGAGATAATGCTTAATATGCTGCTAGCAGAGCCCCATAGTTCACTGCTGATGTTTCTATTTCCAAAGCCTCCAGATGTGTCCATTCTGCTTGTAAGGCATTATCTGGCTTTACAAAGAAAATCGCATGAGGGAAAGCACGAAGAAAGGACAAGCCAAAGCTAGAGCGACACCTTGACAGTGAGACATAGACGGCAGTATAAGTGTGATATCCCCCACGCATACCGCTAGGATTCCGGGGCCCAAGGTCTAATATGACATTGCTGAAGTTCTACCTTGCGACCTGTAATCTGTAATCACAAATGCAGTACAGCAAGGGATTTACCGGCGGCACATCGAATTGTCCTTGCCTCACGCTGATGCAAGAACCTCAGGAGCATGAACGTCGATGACAAAGGAGGTTGGAAACAATGGCATCGGTCCAGGGGATAAGCTGCCAACTGGTGCAAACTTATGATTTGCAACCTTAACAAGCAGAAACTTTGGTGGAGAATCTATAATCTATATTGTGCCTTAGAAAATTAATGTGGACTTATCATATTGTGCCTGCGAGAGGGGCATTTGGGCATCATAGAACCATGGTTTGAAAATACCCACCTACTCTGTTATCACCGAACGAGTAAACATTGGCTGATATATCAAGCGCAAAATCCACAGTAGTTGCTTTTTTGCCATTAACTATCCCGAGAGACGTATAAAGATTTTGGTTAATCACAATTGGCATGTCCTTCGTGAAAATGAAGAGACTGGATTCAGGCGAGTTGCTTCCATGATCAACAACTGCCAGTGACCGCCAATCATCGACTTTAACAGAGGCATCAGTATAATGATAGGCTGCTATAAAGATGAACAGTGGTTGTGCCTTGTGTTACTTACTCTTATACTGGAACCTTGCTATATCAGACAAAAAGTGCTGGATTTCCGTCGTCCGGTATAGCAAGGTCTAACTGTACATAACGAAATCAACACCACCTCTGGTTCTTGTAGAGAGTTGAGAGACATTGCTGGCAAATTGGTACTGAGGTAGTGGCTGGCATAACCTTAAGGGTAGTTTAGGTAAGTCAATTGCAGAGTATATTGGCTAATACATTAGCTAGACCGACTGGTATATGGACTAGTCTATGGGCTAGTGTATATTGACCAGCACTGGCATACCTCCCAGGTGGCGGTCTACTGGCTAGCAAATTGCGTAGCATGTCGGCTGGCTATGGTACATTGACTGTGATATAGATTTATTACGCTACGATAACTTAGTGGGGTCGCTACCACTTAGTCCTGACCGTTGGCATATTAACTGTGACTGGCTGGAATATTTTTTGGTACAGGTGTCTTGGTTGATGAACGTTTTGATGTATTATCCTCCTACAGCTCCCACCCTTAACTCTATGCATCTCTTTGTGCTTCTACTGGGGGCTCTTGAGTTACCAACTCCCAGGCCTTCATCCTCAACATAACCATTTCCATATCTTTTGCCCAGCTACGATAATTCTTTGCCCCTTCAAGCTTGACAGGAGTGGGTTTCGATACTAAAGACGAGTAGTTCGTGTCAGCCATGGCTGGGGGTGCCTGAGGCTCTTGCCTCCTTCTAAGGTTCCTTCGAGGGGGAATTTTGTGAGATTGAGAGTAGGGTTAAGAGTAAAGCAAAGAGAAGGATTTGTTCAGCGGAAGCACAAGGGCTCATGACCTTTTGGTACAGGTGTCTTGGTTGATGAACGTTTTGATGTATTATCCTTCTACAGCTCCCACCCTTAACTCTATGAACTAGCTAGCTCGATGACTAACCCGAAGAGCACCTTCCCTTTTAATATTGACGGGTGTATCAGCTAGTATATGGACTGGCATATTGGGTGGCGTATTGGCTAGCATATTGGGGGTGAATTGACTGGCATATGGACTGATACCAGCTAGAATATTGGCTGGTTGACAGGCGAATTAACTGGCGAGTTGACTAGAATATTAACTGGTACGGGCTGGCACATTGACTGGAATATCGACTGGAATATCGACTGGACTTTGACTGGACTTTGACTGGAATATTGGCTGGTAACGGCTGGCATGTGGGCTGGCAAATTGACTGACAAATTGACTAGTAACGGCTGGCATATAGACTGGTGAATTGACTGGTATATGGACTGGCAAATTGACTAGTATATTGACTGGTGAATTGACGGGCAAATTAACTGGCATATTGACTGGAGAATTAATGGCAGTGTGGACTGGAAAAATGAGTGGCATATTGACTGAATAATTGACTGTATATATCAAGGCTATATTCCAGTACTGCCAGTCCAGTTGCTAGTCAATTCACCAGTCAATTCGCCTATTCATATGCCAGCCGGTACCAGTTAATATTCCAGTCAATATTTCAGTCAATTTACCAGTCCATATGCTAGCCGTTACCAGTTAATACAGTTAACATGCCAGTCAATTCGCCAGTCAATTCGCCAGTCAATTCACTAGTCCATATGCTAGCTGTTACCAGTCCACTTACCAGTCAATATGCCACCCAATATGCCAACCCATATACTAGCCCGTGTGTAGAGAGGAGTCATGGCGACTACTTATTTGCATCGGACTAAAGGACAAGATGATGATTAGACAGTATGATATCAAGGGGGCCTTTGTCAATGAGCCGCTTCAAGAGGACCTGTATGTGAAAGACTCACATGCTACTGGGGATAGAGCTTGGAAGCTAGAAAAATCACTGTACGGGACCAAGCAGGCAGAACATAACTGGAACCAGGTCATTGATGACATCTTGAGAGGACTAGGATTCAGCCAGAGCCCAGACGACCCTGGATTGTATTTTCGCATACAGGATGGATCAATCATCACCATTCATGTAGATGACTTGCTATGTGCATTCCGAACACATGAAATATGAGAAGTCTGGGAGGCTGAGCTCAGCAAGCACCTTACGGTTAAAGAAAAAGGGCTTCCAAATAGGTTTCTAGGAATGGATATTGCGTGCAATCAAGAGGGTGCCAAGGTGACAGGAGCCCCATCTCTAGCAGATACATGGCAAATAACTAAAGGGTCAGACATACCATTCTTCACAACAAACGAAGATGACACCCTAGCAGACACGAAATTCTTTCAAGCAACGGTTGGTAGTCTGTTGTTCATTGCGCAAATGTGGAGGCCAGATATCCGGTACGCGGTCAACAAACTTTGCATAAAGCCTCAAGACCGAATATCACCGATGTGCGTCGAGGGTGCAGGATAATTAACTATCGACTGGCAACACAAGATGAGGGAATAACACTGCGACAATCGTGCAATTCCCTAGATATATTTACGGATGCAGGAGAGGAAGACCTGGAAGAGAAGGCAACAACCGGTGTGCTTGTAATGTGTGGAAGAAGCCCGCTGGGATGGACGGCACGCAAACAAGATGTCACTACACTATTACAGAAGCCGAGTACATTGCACTGGGCGTTGGTGCACAAGATGCAATGTGGTTCGGAAAAATCCTGGAATTTCTCAACAGGTCCACAGTGCCGAGAGTATGGATGGATAACCATGGGGCATCAACACTGGCATACAATCCGGACTTCCACAAACGTACGAAGTACATCCGACGGAGGCCTCACTTCGTGAGAGAATGTGCGGAGAAAGGAGACATAACAGTGCACTGGGTACCGGGTGATGAAAATCCTGCAGATATGCTGACTAAATCGGTAACGGGGAAGAAACTGGCTGCGCTGGAGGTGCTTGCGGGTATGAAAAAGTGGTGGAAGAATAGATGGAATAGCATTTTTTACCCAAGCACAGGATTAGGGGGGGAGTGTTGGAATAACTAATCACGCTGGCGTGGTTAATATATCATGTGAAATCCCGTTGTAGGAGATGCCGTTAATGCCGTTGTGGGAGATTCCGTTGATGCCGTCGTGGGAGAATGTGAGATGCCGTTGGGAAGTGTCGTTTGGACGGGATGAGAAGTGTATGCCATTTGGAAGTGTCGTTTGGGTGATGCAAGGAGCAAACGGAGTGAATGAACGAATAAAGGATATATGAGGCAGTGTCTTCGTGGTGGATGGGGTTGTCTTTTGTCTTTTGTCTTCAGTCTTTAGTCTGCGAACATATTTCGTTATTATATTCGTTCACTTGTCTCTCCCGCGGTGACCCAAGTGAACCGCTCTCTATATCAGACGTGGGAATCCCTAAATTCCTACAAACAGATAGTCAGTAATACGGATGGTCATACCAAGCACGGAATTGGAGGGTGGTAGGCCATATGAACTGGAGAGTGATATCAAGCTGTATATATGTCAATAAAATTGCTGTTGCTAACGGGGAACAAGCATGCACTGGGAACGACAGGACGTAGGCAATTGGGGAGTGGCGCCGGGACGACCCACCACTGGTGACTGGCATCCCTAGTGCCAGTTTGCCTTTTGAGGCACCGAGGGCATGGGACGCCCGATAGGCAAACTATTCTCATTGCTGGTTAGTAGGGTATGGAAGTCAGAGCTGGGAGCCCGAGGTTAGCAGAGTGGAATTGAGGGAGCAGGAATAGCTACGGAAGATACCTGTAGAGTAGGGTGGTGAACTGGAGCGGAGCCAGCAGTGCAGGGTGCCAGGTGCAGTAGAGAGTGTCGTGTGCAGTGGAGGTGCTGGTGCAGTGGGTGCGTAGAGTAGAAGCCAATGCTGGGAATACGTGGGTTAGCAGAATGGAATTGAGGGAGCATGAAATAGCTACGAAAGTTACCTGTAGAGTGTTCTCGTACCCAGACTCTCCACTGCGCTGCCAAGACAATTAAAATTGTGCGACTAAGGTAGGGTGGTAAACTAGAGCGGAGCTGGCAGTGAAGGGTGCCAGGTGCAGTGAGGGTGTCGCGTGCAGTGGGGGTGCTGGTGCAGTGTATTTCCGCTGTTGGTAGAGCTGGCTGCTCGGCTGGTTCACTGTCAGTAGAGCTGGTATTTCCGCTGTCGGTAGAGCTGGCTGCTTGGCTGGCAGTAGAGCTGGTAATAAAGCTGGCAGTAGAGCTGGCTGTAGAGCTGGTATTTTCGCTGGCAGAGAGCTGGTATTTCGCTGGCAGTATTGCGTGGCAGTGGAGCTGGTATCTTCCTGTCGATATGGCGGTAGAGCTGGTCGTAGAGCTGGTTGTAGAGCTGGTATTTTCACTGTTGGTAGAGCTGGTACCGTAGAAATTGGAAATCAGGGGC
>Ga0307514_10002834_pt1 | contig 17365 bp, 14 predicted proteins | sample 16_EM_MG_FD_203088 | JGI IMG/M metagenome (GOLD analysis project Ga0307514, IMG submission 203088) | Populus trichocarpa ectomycorrhiza microbial communities from riparian zone in the Pacific Northwest, United States - 16_EM | ecosystem: Host-associated > Plants > Roots > Unclassified | place... | reverse complement strand
TTATTTGGTGATGGGGGTTATCAACCAGAAGAGGCCTTGGCAGGTGCACATGACTGTGTCATATGACGGCTCTTAACAACTTTCAGTTCTAACATATATATATATATATCTATGAGCGCCCAGAAAGCAAAAACCATCAAATTCCCGTATGCCCCAGAACCCATATTATCCATTATGGTAACCATTATCTGCACCCCGAGCACCAACAATGCCATGAGAAAACAAATACCCAAGAATACATATCTCCCGGCACCTACCCCACCTACTCCATCTCAGGGAACCACAGGCTGAAGCTGGTACCCCCTAATCACACCCACATCAGCCGTGCTCCATTCTTCCTTTTCCTCTTCCAGGTCCTTCTGCACCCATTGTATCGTAATCACAATCATAAACGCTGACCATATGAATGGAAAACACCACCCTGCAACAATGTTAGCCCAAAACTCCTCCAACTCAATTATATCAACCCAAACCTACCAAACCCGTATGCTACATACTCACTCACCACTGGAGTCAACACCACCGCCAACGTAATCGCCCCTCCCACCGTCGCCCCCGCCCCCCAAAACACAGTCTGCTTAAACATAATCTCCCTAAATCTCAAACTCTGCATATACCTCCCCTTCAAGAGCTCTCTAAACCCACCCTTCCCACCCCCACGTCCATCTACTCCAATCACATCCTCAATAATCGTAAACACCGCCGGGACGCACTGCTCTCCTGCAAGGGAGCTAGAGAAGCGGAACCTATTGATCCACTTCTGCTTATACGCCACACAGGAGACTAGGAATTGGGGCCCGCATTGGAGAAGGAGAATGCATGGAGCGAGGGAGGTGTTGCGGACGATGACGTGCCCGTGGGAATCAGTGGAGACAAAACTGAGGACGAGGGTAATGATGATGAAGCCGATGGTGAACTGGATCTGATAGTGGTCGAGGTACCACCGGTGAGGGCTGTGAAGGGGGAGGAAGGTGGAGTTTGGTTTGAGAAGGCGATAGAGGCGGAGGACGTATTGGAATAGAGATAGCATCCCAAAAGCGGCGGTTGTGATTGCGACATCTGTTGTGTAGGAGTTAATATTGGGTTTTCCAGAAGGGATTTGAAAGGGGATAGGACTAACTTCTGGCGTCGGTTACATGAGCGGCGTATTTCAATATGTAAAATAGACATGTAGGAAGCAGAAACCCATCCAGAGACACCAAGAGGACGATGATTGCAATCTTCAACTTCCGTACACGAAGCGAGTACGGTAGCTCGATGAGCTGCGGCCGGTCCTCACCCTCTCTACTGCTGCTGGCCCCACGCTTTTCGACATCAATGAAACCTTCTCCACTCCCCAGCTTCGGCTCGGTTGTGGTTTCAACAAGCTGTACTCCATCATTATTGTCAATGGTCGTCATAGATGTCATTGCTGTAGATACCCCCGTACCGAGTACTGGGTCGCTATAATTCATTGTAACTCCTGATAGCGAGAGCCCTGGCTGAGCCACCTTGTAAGGTTTCCCTGGAGCTCAACCTCAGTCAGTGGGTGATCGCTACGTGAAAAAAAATGTCGCAATTTGTACGGTACCACATATCGTCAAATCATAAAGAGATCGTGACCGCGGAAAAACGAACCTGCCATAGCTCCGAGACCAGTACCGGGGGCTTGCCGTGAATGAAAAGATGCAGTGACAAGTCCCAAATCTGATATGTGAGTGGCTTTTGCTTTGGCTCAGGGAACCGGAGGCAAGTCCGATTATATATGTATGTATGTATCTCCAGATCTAGTTATGGAGCTGGCTGCGTTCCAAAGGCTTATTTCCCTCCCTCCATTCACCATTCACCAATCTAGTATAAAGGTGTGCCTCGTTCACACTCTGGAGATAAATCTTCTCCCCCACACAGTGATCTAATCACCACTCTATTAGCCCAAGCCCGATATGCATACACAGGCGTAGATTTCCAAACTTGGAGAGTGGTGTGCCCTGATAGGTGGTTGTCGAGACACGGCAAGGGAGGTGGATTATGCAATTGACCGTTTACGACAGTGTTGTCTTGGTTTTGTCCGCCTCTAAGTATTTGGATTAGGATGAGATCCACAAAGAGTGATGAGGACTGAACTGATAACTGAAGAATATTAGCAGTGGACCTTGCTTCACGACTCGATGAATATGAAATTGAATCCACAGTCAGCTTACAACCCAGCCAAAGTCCTCCATTTTTCAATCTTCACGTGGTATCTGTCCTTGTTGGGGGATCACCACATAAAAGGGGTATCATAACTATAATCCTTGCAATACGCCGTTAACCCGGGAGATGGCCGGCAGCTAAAGTACTGAATCAATATGATGGATCGGGAGTGTGGTAGGGACTAGTTCTGCGCCGGTTACTTAGATAGTGTACCTAGTCCAGACAGGGTCCATTACACACATATTTGCGAATCAAGTAGGTATTTACCCATATATACCTACTCTCTGCATGGACCCTGCTGGTACCTGATTGAAGCCTGCTGTCAGCTTACCAGGGTCCTTGAGCCGGGTCCTGGTGAATTTACAATATATATTAGTGAGGTGATAACCCAGGGATGGGGCAATGGGGGTATCGAGGTATGTGAGATGCAAGCCAGGCTATACTTAAACTCGTAAGGGGCAAGGGCATTGCTTACGTACGTACAGTTTTTTTTTTTTTTTAATTTTTTTTTTACCGTATACTGTATGTCTGAGGCTAAGAGACGCACGTACGTACATGTAGGAAAGGATACGAGGCAGATAGTGGCATAGGACTCATTCGTGTTTTTTATGAGTATAGGAGAGAAAGTGACATACCACACTTCCGTTTGAGTGGTTCCAGGTGTCGGTTTTAGACCCTTCATTCGTGTCTCGGTATCAAGGACACCCCACTTCCATTTGAGTGGTTCTGGGTATATATCTTCTTTGATCCCACATTCGTATTTTTTATGGGTATTTAGGAGATTTGAGTAGTTGCAGGTACCAATTTTAGACTCTTCATTGTGTTTATAGATAAGAATAATCTATGCAAATGTAAAAAATAACACAAAGAACGTTGGGCGCCAGCCATCCCGTTGAAAAACTAGGCTGAGAAAGGGAAAGTGAAGTAAAGTAAAAAGAAGGTAGGGGAGATAGAAAATACAGGGTAATCACAACCTCCATTCATTCATGGTCCGGGGCTTGTTGTGTTCTAGTTAGGCTGAGGAGTAGTATGCTTCGTGCGAGGTAAAGGCTTAGTCAAGGCATCCGCAACCCGTGTCTTTTTTTAAGGAATCATTAATCCTATCTAGACTATAGCGATGGACTGCAGCTCCCGGGGTCCCCCAGGTGGCCTCTCCTCATCCAGTCCTACCCTCCCTTATCTATCTAAAATGTTAAGCTTACAAAAAGGAATTCCACCACCCGTTCACACCACTCCTCGTCTCGCCACATCTGTTCTGACGACCTCATGGGCAGCGCTGGAGATGTGCTGCGCAAGCATGTCTTCAGTAGGGATGTAGATCTTGTTTTAGACGAGGTTGTTGATATATCAAACTCTCGCTGTGCGATATGTTTTTGTCTTTTGATGGAATTCAGGGTTTCGGGCAACAGACTCCGAATAATGTTGTCGGTGTAGTAATTGCCTGATGAACTTCCCACGTATCCATAGAGTTTCTTTCGCAGCTTCTGTAGCGGCATCGTACTCAGCCTCAAGTACAATTCCTTTTTGCACTTTTAATACCCAAGAAATGAGAAAGCCATGATATAGGAAGGCGTATCCACATGTAGATCATTTATCGCTGTTGTCTGCATAAGCCGAGTCAAAATAACCTTCTAGAATACTATCCTCCGTGCTGTCTCGTCGGCACCCAATTGTCAAGTAAGCGTTCTTTGTACCCTTGATGTATCACAGTATTCATTTTAAAGCTTCTCAGTGATGTTTTTCAGGTCGATGTGAGAGCCCTATGTAAGAAACAAGGATATGAGACCGAAGTTGAGTTTCGTGCGAAAGCGCGAGAAAGGTAGTAAATTCAGATCACTAACTCTAAGACTGCTCTGGTTGATACCGACAGAAGTCTAAATACATGCGAAAACATTGGCCTTATATCCCATGAATATTCACCATATCTAGCCCCATTAGGAAATCAAAATTCACTATCCCCATTTGGGCACCTTGGCTTATATCACGTGAGGGAGAGAGTATTTTTATTTATTTAGGGAATTCGCACCATTAACAGCCTATTTAGACTATGGCGATGGACTGCAGCTCCCAGGTGAACCCAGGTGGCCTCTCTCTTCCACACGGGCCAGCTCCTACCCTCCAGGGCGAGAGCACTTCCTACACCTTATAACTGCGTATGCCAAATCGGGACGAATTCCATGTACGAAGGAAAAGTAAGCTAGTTTTCTCTCAGTGTAGACACAGGTGGTATACTGTACACCAACACTTCCCCCCAAACCGCACACAGAGATTAAATCAATAATATTACTGCTCCTGGTATACCTTCAGGGCCAATAAACTAAACAACCTGCTGCAGCTGTGGCTCATATCACGGTAAGTAACCATTGAATACCCTTCCTTTTGTCCCAGCGCTCTCTCGGAGAATCGAGCTTGTGCTCCAACGCGCCGCCTGAGTCATCATTATGTGACTAATCATGGGCCAGTCATCATCATGGCTATGGTATATGGCCAGTAATATCCGTACAGTAGGTACCAATGTAGGTACATAAGTACACCGCATGTGTGGCGGCGGTATGCGCGCCAAGCGGGTTGGCATCTGTGGGTTTTATGTGCATTATAGCTACGTATAAAGGTATGTACACCTGTGATGAATCTGGAGGGTTCTGATAATGTTTACTTGCAATTGATATATTATTGTGGTGACCTGAGGGTGAGATTAGGAGATGTAAGAGTCTAGACCTTATATATGTGTCATGCTGGCTATAGCTATAGGCTTAACTGGCCATGCATACTACTTTCTATATTTCATCCCCACTGATGATCGGAGTTACATCATATGAGGGGAATCTGACACCACGATTGGTTTGGTTTGCTTGCAGAGTCTATTAAATTCTGAAACTCCTGTTTAAACATGGAAAGATTTACACCCTACTCGAACTAATGGGTTAAGAATATTGATTATACATCTAAGCATCACGGCTTAAGGGTTACCCTGAATCACGAAGGTGGTGCTTAACCGCACCCTTTGTTTAATCAAAGGCCGTCTCCTTAGAATCTTAAGCTCGGTCGCCTGATTGTTTGGTAAATACTTTGACAAATGTACCTTATCTGTGGATGTTCAATGTTTATAGCATAACATGAGGGTTTGTGCACTCATATACCGTTGGCTAGCTCGCCTGATCTCTGGAACTTACCTGGCAGTATGAAGAACCACTCAACTTTCCCTACGTATTGCCAGTCTGATAAATTGTCATAAAATACTTGAGCTAGTTTGGGTGTTTATATAATTATTAAAGTTAGTATAGAGACATATTTATGAGTAGCTGCTCTGTCTATTCGGTAATTTTGTATTCTGGGCCCAGACAATTTTTGTGCAAACGGTAAATTTTCACTCCCTTCGAGTTCATGTCAAGTTGCAGATACAAACAAGGGATTGAAGGAGTGGAATAGTTGATAGCTCAAAAGATAATCTACAATGCTGTTTTTTTTTAGAATTTAGACCACGGTAACAGAGCTTAGTGAATTTTGGCAGATGTAAATTGCAGTGGAGATTTCTGAGTAAATACAGAGTCCTACATTCATTGAGAGAAAATATTTTGCTCTGTGCATCATTCCTTCTTTCCAACACTAAACACATCCCTAAACCCTTAATCCAGCACATTGTCACTGCAACCTATCCTAGCGGCTAGCCATTTCCATAATAGCCCTTCTCGCTCTCAGCATTATCTCCAGCACCTCAGGACTGGCTTCTTTCATCTTGCAATAATTCGCACAATCCTTTTTATGTTGACGAAGCCAATCCTTCTTTTGGCACTCCCTGGAACAGTACAACGCTTTCTTGCACTTCGCACACTTCTTGATGTCTTCCAGGTCAACATACCATTGGCAGCCCTCACAGCGCGCAGTAGTGGCTTTCATCCTCTGGGGGTTTTTCGCTTTTTTGATGGTATCACGAGTGTCGTGACACGGCCCGTACTCCGGATCCTCCCAAGAACCGCAAAAGAATGGTGTGATCGCAGCTCTGGTGCCGTTCATGGCGATGGCATCGATTGCACCAGCCATATTTGTGAGACCCCATGCAGCAAGGTGGTGAGGCTCTGCCCGAAACGTCCCCGTAGCGCATGAGCAAAGAGGATTCATACCTGGCTCCTCTGAAATGAGAATCTGCTTGCCCTTGAAATATTTGCAATTCGCTTTGTTGTGGGTCCAAGTCCTGCAACGTTCTGTGATTGCCGGCAAGTAGCGCCTCCAGGCTTCCAGCATCTCCTCGCAGCAGTCGAATTGCCGATATGTGTTACCACCCTCTAGTTGGGAGGCCAACGCTATTTCAAACGCTGCTTGATTCGCTACAACACAGGCATCAAGAACGATGGTACCAGAATCGAAGTTCAATCGTACGTCCGCCAATAAAACCACAATCCCTTTGGTATTGTCCGACTGGCAGCAGAGATAAATCACTTTTGGTGACTTATTCGTAAGCTCAGGGCTGTGGATACCCAAGCAAATCGCAAGGAACGTGTTTGGGTTAGGGCCTCCCTTAGCCATGGGATTTGGTGTGTGTGAAAGCGAGCGATGGCCCCGCATATCTTGTGCGTGCCTCTTCAGCCATATATAGTTGGCAAGGTCGTCCATGTCTAGGGCTGGAAGCGTATCCAAATATATCCTCGGGAGATTCCAGGGCACAACTGTGTTCGAATTCCTCGTCAAAATGACGGGTGTTACGATTGCAGTATTGTCTCCGCCTTTAGTAGTGATTGGGGCAGTGATCTGGGTGAATCAAGCAAGAGACAGTCAGTATTTAGTGCAAAAAAAGCAGGTATCACTTAGTGAAAAGGATTAACCCACCTTAAGATATGTAGAGAGCCCGGAGGGGGTTGCGTCACGTGTCTGGACAGTCAGCTGCGATGATTCTTGACTACCGCTCTTTGGGGATACTCCGGGTATCTCATTAAGCTGTAACCAGTCCTGCTCACTAGCTTCAAGCGGTGCCTTCTCACAGTGCATCATGTATCTCTTATGACTTATATCCCCCGCTGAAGTCAGACCTGGCAGGTCCTTCGCCAAAAACACTTGGCCTTTTCCGTATAGCCCTGTACAGTAAATGTCTAGAGCCGGCCTAAGCTTTGATTGATATAGTATCGCTGTGCGTGGTGTCAGCAGTAGCTGGAGTGCTACGGTTATCTCTTCGGGGCGTGTAAGAGTAAGACGCCAGGATGGAACCATCCATGCTACTATTAAATTCGACTTCCCATACCACCCAGATCGATCTTCCTCTACGGAAAGCTCAAGATGTTCCCCTCCCTGACCATTACCATGAACCTCCCCAAACATTGTGTGAATGGCGCAAAAGTTGTTGTGAAGCTTCTGGTTGCGGACGCTAGCTTGCATATAGAGGCATGCTAGCCCTTGCTCTTCATTGCTAAATACGTCCAAAGCCTGACGTGGAACAACCAATACCACGCAGACTAGTGATGGCATGACTCTCCAGCCGGGCAGTCCACGCGCTATCGAAGCCTCAGGGACGTCATTAGGTGTTGAGATGTTTCTGACATCTAATAGATGTAAATGGGTTTCGAGCTCTGCTAAAAATCCAGATGAAAATGGGAAGCAGCTGTCAGCCTTCAGGAGAGCTAGTAGCTCCTTTATCACTCCTGACCAGTTTACCATGTTGATCTTCAGCTTTACTAAGTGGATTAGTTGAGCAAACGTCTGTCGTGTATTATGTACCAGGGATTCGAACTTCAGCTGAATAAGTTCCTGACTTGATGTTGGTGTTTCAGGATCCATACGCTGTCCACGTGCAAATCTTTCTTCATTCATAAAGAGAACTTTGTGGATCTCAAAGAGGCACTTTGCTAAGGATTTTTGGTTTGGGCCATTCTGCCATTCTGCCTTGCGTTGATCTAGGCTCGTTGTATCTCCAAGAGGCGGGTACCTCCACTCATACCTCTGGTAGGACATCGTATTGACCTCATCTTGGTCAGGATATTCATTGAGTAAAAACTCAAGCGTCCTATTCGCATGAGCTGTATAATTGTTTGTGGTTTGGCCACGGCAGATGAATGGAAGTGGGGCGATGCCGAGTAGCACAGAAATCATGCTTACATCTCCGCCAAGTGCAGCATCCAAGGCCTGGGATTCGGTGCCCTTCCAGCGGAAAAACGATTCAGTGTAAATGACTGATGAATGCTCTTTCGTGAGCAAGGGCCTTGCCACTAGTAGAATATTCAACAGACCAATGTGGTCCGTGAGGTTCGAAGTTTCTATAACATTGAACCTGCAAGGGGCCATGAGAATAGCCTCTGAGTGGTAATCACAACCATCTAGAAGAAGGGGCGTCATGCGTCTGCTTGACGTGTAAAACATTGCAGATGTGGGTCCTCTAAAGGTTTCCTCCCGGGGTTCACAATACAACCCCAGGGTCTGGCAAAATGCGAGAGCATCCCCATTGAAAAACCGGATGCGGAGATCGTCACCCAAAGTCAAAGCCCTTCGGAAGCTATCACACCACGACTTAAACTGTGAATGGCAGGTGTTGATTATGTGTACCAAGGGTGGGCTCCTAGTACCACCACAGCCGGGCAGCTTTTGAGATAGAGCTGCCGGTTTCAACTTGGCGAAGGCCGCTGACAGATGGAAGCCGAGGAGCGGATTGGAGCCAGGGCAAATCAGGACTCTATCCCCACCAATCCCAGTGTATAGCATTGTAACGTTTGGCATTCTGGCAGCCTTTATTTCTGCTGGATGAATGCTCGTAGTGCCGTGCATCCAGAATAGTTGAGCCGCAGTGTTGTGTAAGTCTTGCTTTAGGGCTTCGACATACAGTGGCCCTGCCGTTCGGCAAATAGCATTACTTGAATTGAGGCCCATGCCGAAGAAAGCATCACACTGTTCCTTGAGTTCCTCTAGCCCATTCTTATAACGGTCTTCAACCTTCTTAATTAGGGGTTGGGCGTAAAGAGCCCACAGGTGTCGGAGCTCATGCAATGTGTCCTGGTTGCAGATCCGTAGGTACTTACCATACGTGCTTTTATGCCACTTTCCAAGTGTCTCCGATAAGGTCAGTAGCTTCTCGGCCTGGGTTTTCAACACTTCAAGTGAAATTGTGTCCAAGTACAGATGATACATGATATTCCAGACGGTGTAATGCTTGGCCCCGGTTTCATCGTCTGCAATAAGGGTGAAAATCAAAACATTGCGCGCTGCATGTTGTCAGTTTTTATTCTGAAGGAAACGCGTTACGCTAGAGAAACCCACCAATGACTGCTGGCTCAATATCACAACACGTGAAATCGAGGCGGTTTTTATTTCCAAAAGTAGCTATGGATTGCGTATTAGCAGCAGTCCCCATTTATAATGATATCTGCACACGGAGAACTGCTTTCCCACCTTGAGATGTAACGGAATGGATAGTGTAGAGGATGCTGCGTGGATCACCACACCCAAGGATCAAGACTTTGGCGTCTTCTTCAGGAGCCAAAGTTTGGGTAAGGAGTACTGCTGGGGTGTTGCCAAATGGATAGTAGTAGACATTGTGAAGAGCTGCCGGATGTAACATTGTGACAGTCGACAGTAGGGAAGAGTAGACGATGGAAATGGGTACGTTTGAGGAGGCTAGTAGAATGGGAAAGTTTGAGGAGGTTTGTAAAAGAAATGGTGTAAGTGTGGGGATTCAAATGGCAGTCTGGTGAGCTGAGGGTTTGACCCAGCAGTCCAGGTAGCAATTCCATGCCGAGATATGGTAGGAGGATGGTCAACGGATGGGATGACAGAGAAGGGAGAGGTAAACAAGCTTACGGCATCCCATTGTCATAGCCCTCGACAGATGACATTGGCCGGCACTTGAGAGCGTTAGGGCAGGCCAGTGTACGCCCCTCGAAGAGACTTCAATTGAGGACGCCCTGTATGCCAGCTCCTGTAATGCCAATGTGCCTATTATCCTTCTTGATATAAATGTGATCGATTGGTGATATCATGGCATATATCTCATATATGGTACATTTGGATCCTTGCAATTGGTGGACGGACAGTAGCTGTTTAATGAGCATTAGTTAGATAGAAATGATGCGAGACTGGATAGCTTCGTACAGTACTAAGTAAAAGTGGGTTTTTCCCCATTTTCAAATACACATTATGTACTCGTATTAATTAACAGGTAGTGGTCTCGAATCCATATAAACAAGAACCTAAATTTTAGTTGAGAAAGTCTCTTGTACCCTTAAGAGGAGGTACTTACTTCCTACTTGGTACGATAGTGAAGTCTTGAGGCTCGACCAAGTCCCGCCAGTGCCTTATAACTATAGCGAGCCTCGACTCTGCAGCTGCAGTACCGGGAAAACTGGGAATTAAGTGTACTGAGGCATTTCTAGCACTAGGTAATACCAATACTACGTACTTTGCAGCGCACCTGATGGGATGCCCGTGAGTGGGAGATGGCAAGGGAAGAACGAGTGAGATGCTGTGGGAGGATGAGAGGTGATGCGAGGCGGTAGCTGAGTTTATTATGTAAATTGTAGATAGCGGGGAGGGCAGGGACTGGCCCGCGGGGAAGAGAGAAGCCACCCGGTATACCGGGAGCTGCAGTCCATCTCCATATATATTCTATATAGGATGAATGTGATTAATGATTCCTTAAATAAAAAAAAAATACTACGTACTTGGATCAGGATCAGCTCCGTCTACAACCACACCTCCATCAGAATCCAATGTATTGGTAGTATCTTCCATCAGCCATGGCCAAACTGTTATGTCTGGTAAGCCATGCACATGAAACTTTGTATCTTCAGCCCCGTCAGGAGATATCGAAATACCTGCCTGCTTAAAAGACGTTGCCAACTTGTTATGTTCAGATGTCGGCTTGCATGTCTCACAGGTACCGTATGTAGTATTAGTATTAGTGCTGGAATGTCTTAGTACATACAAGGACACTTAAATTCCCAGTTTTCCTAGTATCCCGTAGAGGCTTTTCACGGTGGCGTCAACTACCTGGTCTGGGTTCCAGTCGACGCCCTCCGCCCACTGGGCCAGGTCAACCACAACTGAGCTATATATAGAGCTACACTCAGCTGCAAGGAGGCCGTTCTGTGCTATCTTGGGCAACAAGACCAGATATGCAGCTCGACTATACAGTACCTATAGGCTGGAACATAGCGTCCACCATACAAGTAATCAGATCACCAGTCTCGCATCGTTTCACTGTACCGGTAACCTATAATAGGGATCTTAACATCCAAATTATGATATGAGCACTCACAATGGCTTGATACACGAGTATGGGAGCTTTGGGGGAATTTAAAATGTCATGATTAAACCACTTACCATAGACACAATTAGTACATCTTAGAGCGTGTGAATCTAAAAGATGCAGTATTTTACCTGACACTCTACCTGATCTTGGTACCAGTATATCCCAAAACATAGGGTCTTTGCACGAGCGCACCAGCCTGTGTGTGACTTGTCATTTACTCACCAGGTGCCAGTTAGACTAGCCGAATCCGACTACGTAGGTGATTTCTATCCCAGTTCTGCTTTGGGTTAAAGATTCATAGGGCTGGCCTTGGCAGGCTAGGTTAAGTACCTATAGCTACTTAACCTATGTATATTTGGAGGCAAAAGTCAACTGCACAGCCGATGTCTCATTAATAAGTAGATAATCTACTTCGGTATGGGCGGGGCACCAGCCTATAAGTCTTATCATAAGCTCCACTTAAGCGGGATACAGTCCAATCATACTACTCATGTATGTAGGTTTTGAATATGTACACGATAAATACCTATCCCAGATTAAAGCAAGCAATAGCATAGTCTGATTGGCGTGAGCCCCTCGTAGATACCTAGCAATGGTATCATAGGATAACAGAGGTTCAGAGGCTGACAGGGCGCCTCCGAGGCTTGATTAGAAAAGTACATCCGCCCTAATTAACAGTCTTAATGCACGCTGACCCACCATACATACAAGTATACCCGTATGTACTGTATGCACCTGAGCAGTCTGATTGGAGCGAATTCTGGCCATTGCAGAATAAGAAACGCCCCACTGGCAAGCGTTGCCTCAAGCGAGCCAGTACTCTTCTAATCCTTTGGCGAGTTACATACCGACAGTATATCCCCACCTTTCGCCTCAAACATAATCTTCAGCCTCACCTAGGCTCCTAAAAATACTAGCAGAGGCTAAGCTTTATCTACAAGTGACAGACGACACGACAGGGGGCCAGGAGTCGAGTTACACAAACAGATCTTTTGGCCCAATTTGATGGGTTGGACGCCCTAGTCACCGAGTGCCCATGCAAAAATGTCATGACATGTGGGGCTGTACCAATTGCAACAAACCAGAAGGGCTTTCTCTAGCGTACATGCATGCCATTCAACTCAGTCGGCAGGGAGCATGAACATGCTACGAAGGCTGGGTTCAGATCAAAAAAAACCCATCGTTCTTTGGTCACCCCGCTCGGATCCCATGCATATATAATATGGAGGAACTATCCCCACTTATGTTCCCCTTTCCCCACCACGGGTACCCCTCATAATTTAACATTGAGGCCAGACTCTTTAAGGATCCGTCTGATATTATCTTCTTGTGGCTACTCTTTCATAGGTGTGGAGTATATTTTCCCTACCATGTTACTCTCATCCACTTTCACGAAAATATTGTTTCTGGCCCTCCCACTGGTAGTCTCTGCCATCAATGACGATAAGGATGATATCGTACGGGATCGAAAGTTTAAAGTCGTGCACGTCCAACTGAAAGGTGTGGATGACGTTCGATCTAGAACCCATGGACAGGATCGGACGGAGCGTCTAGTCTACTACCGCAGTGACGATGGCTATGCAATCAGCGGTGACGTGAATTTGGGCAAGGAGGATGATATTCTCAAATACAAAAAGAAAAAAAGTGGCAAGAAGGGGAAAAAGGGAAAACATCGCCATGAATCGAGAGATTCGGATGAGGAGTATGTTCAGGTTGACAAACGTGCTATTTCAATTTTTGCAAATTGGGAAGACCAGAAATGGCCGAATGCCGAGCTGAAGTACAAGTATGATAATGCCGCGGCAGAAACCGCCCTGAAGTCCATGGTCGATATAGCCATTGCCCATTGGCTGAAGGCAGCTCCGTTTTTCAAGTTTACTCAAATTCCGACCAGTGAGTCATATACCCCGGGGACATTAAGGATTGTGCACACCGTGGGTGCAGGTGCCTGCTGGGGTAAGCTTCCTCCGCATCCAATCCCTCGCCCAGCTCATGATGATCTACCAAGAGCGAATCACTAATTGTTAATATTACAGCCCCAATCGGATGGTGTAAAGGTTGTGACCTTACCATGTCGTTGGATACATGGAACTGTAACGTCAATACCTATGTCCATGAGTTTGGGCACGCCCTCGGTCTCCAACACGAACATCAACGCCCAGACAGAGAACAGTACATGCATTTCAACTGTTCCGCCTTGGCAGATTACCCCAAATACGGTACAAACCAAAGTCCTTGCCCGGGAGATCCAGACAAGTGTTGCCAGTCAGCTACTTGCTATGGTTGGGCATGTCAATTCGCCTTTATCACCTGGCTTGACTATTCTGGACCTATTGATATGGTCTCCGTCATGATGTACCAGGAGTACAGTTTCTCCGCGGGATTCTATCCAACGCTCCTGGGCATCAACGGAAATAAGGTTCCCACCTGGGATACACCAAACCCATCTGCGGGGGATGCAAAACGTATCTGCGAAATTTATTTCAAGGAATGCAAGGGCACGGGTGATAAAGAGATCTGCGGAAATGGCAAGAAAGAGGGTAAGGAGGAGTGTGACGATGGCAATACTGTCGATGGTGACGGCTGCAGCTCCAAGTGCACCATTGAGCATATCGATCCCAACAAGAAGTGCACCCTGTGCAACCCTAGCCCCTTGGAGAACAAATGTGATATCACCACTAGCTGTATCACAACACATCCGGGTGGTCAGACCATGTGCGCGTGCCGTGCTGGGTACAAGGCAAACCCAGGATACGATGCTTCTCAGTTGGCCGAGTGGAGACTTCCTTTCGAGGGTCAGGAAACTAGAGTTTTCGTCAAGGTAAGTTTAAAAATCCGGCTTGACATCAACTAGAATGCTAATAGATTGCTATAGCCTGGTATCATTTGCAACGAGCTTTGCGAGAACTGGGCTTCTGGCGGCAAGAATGGGGTCCTTTGTGGTGAAGTACCAGTCAAGAAAGACTGTTAACCACGCCAAGGGTAGTTGAAATTGTAGGTAGGTGGTACAGAATATGATTTGGCATACTTCGCCGCAGGGCTGCTTTGAGACGCTGGGTAAGATTTTTCGGATTCTACATATCGACGGACCCCTAGGCGTTGGTATATTAGGGTCATGGGGCTTGCACATGTATATGTATATATTGATGTATTTTTTCATTTGCTAGAAATGGACAATATCAGTTTCGCCTTTAAGAAATACTATATATGGGTTTCCTAGCCTGTGCTGCGTCAAGCTCTTCTGCTTGACCTCGCTAGCTTAATATGTTTTTTTCGGTCGCAATAAATATCCGAATTGAGCATGCTTCCCAAGCCGTGGCCACGCCCCCTTCCCCACACACCCCAAAACCTTGACATACCTATGTACCTTCTCCGTCTTCTCTCGCACCTCTAACGGACTCACCGTTGGAGTTCGTCCCACGGGGTTAATTTTTGGCATCTCGAGTGGTACTCGAATCCGAGCCAGTGGCTCTATTTCTATGTACAGTATGATGCCACTGAAGTACAGTACCTGGAGGCAAGTTTGTTTTTTCTCCGGATGTCCTCGGATGCCAAGATCTCCAACCCTCCTTCGTCAGTGGGTTGTGCAACCAGACAAGTCGAGGATCTGATACGAGTACCTACCTAGGTACGGATACATCACCTTAATTTCCAGTCTTTACCTTGTTCTGTACTACACTAGGTACCTAGATACAGTACCGTACCTACTTGTACCAAGACTATCTACCCATCCACAGTACCATCTACCTACCTACAATGCGTGGGGCACGCACTGTATGTACCAGTACTCTGTATGCACCTAGCAAATACCGTTTTTTTTTTCAGACATGAAACAGTAGGCAGTAGGTGCGGATATACCTACAGTACGGAGTACCTACCACTCTATGGAGTACACTACCGGTACATACCTATCCTATATGAACCAAACTGCCTACCTACATCCTGCCCCCTTTCACATTGCGAAAAATCCGCAAAATGTGTGTTGGCAAGCCACCTACCTAAATCCTGTATCAACACAGCCTCTATGTATTCTGCATGCAAGCCCCATCAACAAGGGGCCTTTACTGGCTTGCTAATGCATATACTTTACTCCTCTGGACCTCCTTGTACTACCAACAATAACTGGTGGTCGTACACCCACTCGGGTAGCCGCCTTTCACTGAGGAAAAAAGCAAATATCCCTTGCAACTGTGTTGACCTTTCTGTGAGGCTGAGGAGTCACTGTCGCGATCAGGCTTGGTATATAGCAGTATAATGCGCGTCGTGCAAAGGATTTTGCTGTTTGTGGTATTTTGGCAAATTCACCTGTAGTGGATTGGATCTCAACGGTCAACTCTGTGATTTGAGATTGGAACGTCCTGCTTCGTGTGAACGACATATCTAGGTCGCTGCTGGTACGTATATTTCATTGTACATATTTGCGATGCTCCGTCACACAATCAGCCCTGCTAACCCGACCAAATATTAAATTCAGATCGTTTACCCTTTACCCGCAGAATCAAAATGGATTATAATGCCGGAAAACAAGATCCATTCCAACCTCCCCAGCATCAAGCAACCCAATACCTCGACCAACAAGGGCAGTATCCAGTGCAACAGCAATATCCCCAAGGTCAACACGTTCAACATACTGGTTATCAACAACCACATACTCCTGGCCCACTAACTCACCAGAATACAATGGCCAGCACCCATAATCCCCCTCCTATGAATCCAGTACCAACTACAGCGCACATCCAACCAGATCCACTTCCGAAGGCTCTCACCCAACCGCAAGTGGCAGTTGTTACAGCACAACAAGTTTCACAAATGTACCCTGGGGCCAGTGTTCACTATGTCCCGCGTTTGTCTGCGCCAGACGAGTTCCATTATGGGCTCTGCGGATGGTTTGGGGACTTCTTTAGGTGCAGGAATATGAGTACCTGTAAGTCCCTGGATATATCCCTTGCGTGCGTCGTAAAGTAGCGCACGAACTGACGACTGGCCCAACGTTTAGGCTGTTGTGGAATGTGGTGCCCTTGTATTCTGTACTCGAGAATCCATTATCGCTTGCGCACTCGCAATCCTAAAGATATGAATGGGTTCTCGTCATGCAACGGCCAGGTAGGAGCAAATGCGCCGATGTGATACTGAGTGTGTTTCTGATACTGACGGCTCGTTGCAGTGCTGGTCTTCATGTTGTATGGGCACTGCAGTCCATTCTCGCCAGCGAGATGAGATCCGTTACCGATACCGCCTGACCGGGTCATGCTGTGGTGACTGCTTTCGTCATTCGTGCTGCGGGCCTTGTACGCTCTGCCAGGAAGAGAAGGAAGTGAAGTATAGAGAAGAGGAACTCGAGAATTTGATCAAGGCGGGGAACTATCAGAGCTCGCAGCAGATGGTGTATCCCAACCAGACAAAGGCGCAGTAATTTTCTCATGTGTGTTTGTTCACGGGATGGCTTGGGTGCAGGATTACGGTATAAACTGGGTTTGGGCTAATTAATGGTTGAGATGGGAAATGTTCATTGGAAGTCAGGGACTATTGGATTTTGTTGGACTTGGAATGGCTTATGTTGTAATTTTTTAGCTTGCATATTCTTTCTACTTCAGATATGACTTGAATTCTTTATCAACACGTATTATTAGTTATGAAATTTACAAAGCAAAAACTGGCGAATTGACTTGAATAACATTAGGACCGTGGTAACATTTTCATCTTTCCTGCTAGGACTTTCTGATCATATAGCCAGCTGCAGGTTACAGCCATATTCATAATACAGAGTCTCAGGTAGGTAAGTGATCTTGCCCACATATTCCCCTCTGTATATCTAGCTGTGATTCGGACAGCGGCACCCCCGAACGTCCACAGCGCGTAACCCACCTTAGTTACGAGCTGTTACGCTTGCCTTCGAGTCCTGTTGGGGGCCTGACACCACATGGTCCGAAAGGGGTAACCATGCCGGTGTGGTGTCTAAGGTCGAAA
>Ga0307514_10002833_pt1 | contig 17365 bp, 16 predicted proteins | sample 16_EM_MG_FD_203088 | JGI IMG/M metagenome (GOLD analysis project Ga0307514, IMG submission 203088) | Populus trichocarpa ectomycorrhiza microbial communities from riparian zone in the Pacific Northwest, United States - 16_EM | ecosystem: Host-associated > Plants > Roots > Unclassified | place... | reverse complement strand
TTAAGGTCAAAAGGGTTAAAAAACTCAATGTGGATTTTCTGAATCTAACAAGTACATGTGCATCTATCAAAGACGCAATATATCAAAATACATCAAATACAACTCTAATCAAGGTCTTCAAAGTAGCGGGCGAGAAGCGTCTCCAAGTCCTCACGTTCGAGCAACTCATCGGCGATATCCTCGAAGTCACGACGAGAAAGCTTTTCGGGGGTCTGAAGGGACGCCGGGTGAGCAGAGAGATGAGAGGGCTTCTTCTTGCCCTTGCTGTGCTTGTGGGGCTTGCGCGGGGGGATTTCCTCTTCTGAAGTGCCGTCAGATGCAGCACCCAGAGTCGAGGGAGCTTGACGGGCAAAGAGATAATCTTCGTCTAATTCGCGACTACGAACTGTTGTCAGACTCTGAGAATATCATTTGATGGAATTCCCCTACCGGGCGAGGCCATAGCGTTCATCGTTCCGTTTTTTAATGTACTGCATACTTTCCGCATACTCCTTCCTGGCGGTGTCGACTGCATTGCGAGCAAAGAGCTCATCTTCGTCAAATTCGCGACTACGAACTGTTGTCAGACACTGAGAATATCATTTAATGGGAATTCCCCTACCCAGATAAATTTTCGGCGGGAGCAGACTCGTCACCTTCGGGACGTTGCTTGTTCCTAGACCCAGACTTGTTCCCAGACCCAGACTTGCTCCCAGACTCGTCACCGGAATGGCGCTTGTTCTTATGATCTTTGCGCTTATGGTCATCGTGATCGCCGCGAGCAAAGAGCTCATCTTCGTCATATTCGCGACTACGGAACTGTTGTCAGACTCTGAGGGTATGTTCGAGGAAGATGCCATACCGTTCTAGACCAATGGGTGCGGAGGGGTCAGGACCAGCGGCGGTGGAGCCACTTCCACCAGGGGCATGCTGCTGGTGAAGATGCTTGGATCCATGGGGGTGATGATCGCGACTATTAAATCAATAAGATAAAGAATTTCATACAAGAAAAATGGTTCACTAACGCGAAGAGCTCATCTTCGTCAAATTCACGACTACGGAACTGTTGTCAGACTCTCAGAATATGTTCGAGGAACTGCCATACCGTTCTAGATCAACGGGTGCGGAGGGGTCAGGACCAGCGGCGGTGGAGCCACTTCCACCAGGGGCATGCTGTTGGTGAAGATGCTTGGATCCATGGGGGTGATGATCGCGACTATTAAATCAATAAGATAAATTTCATACAAGACAAATGGTTCACTAACGCAAAGAGCTCATCAAATTCACGACTACGGAACTGTTGTCAGACTCTGAGAATGTTCGAGGAAGTTGCCATACCGTTCAAACCCACTGAGTGAGGCGTCAGGGCCAGAGCCAGAGCCAACAGGGGGGGCTGCATGTGGATGAGCACCAGGGGCACCAGGGGCAACCTCGTGGGCTGCATGTGAATGAGGACCTTGATGCTGGTGTCCATGGGGGAGAACATGGCGACTATTAAATCAATAAGATAAAGAATTTCATACAAGAAAAATGGTTCACTAACGCGAAGAGCTCATCTTCGTCAAAATCACGACTATGGACTGTTGTCAGACTCTGAGAAAACGTTCGAAAAAGTTGCCATACCGTTCTAGACCACCGAGTGGTCCCTCAGGGCTAGCGCCAGAGCCACCAGTGGCACCTTCGGGCTCGAGAGGAGGCTCAAGTTGCTGGTGTGCATGGGGTCCGTGGGGTCCGTGGTGATCGTGGTGTCCATGGGGGTGATGATGCGTGGACTCGACATTGCGACTAATGTATCAATAAGATAAAGAATTTCAAACAAAAAAAATGGTTCACTGACGCAAAGAGCTCATCTTCGTCGAGTTCGCGACTATGGACTGTTGTCAAAACTCTGGGAATACATTCAAGGAAGGTGCCATACCGTTGTTGACTCAATGCGGAGGAGTCAGACAAATGGTTGTGCGCAAGGGCGCGACTGCGACTAGTAGAAACAAATGAAATCAGAAAGATGTGCATATCGGCAAAGAATATGGAAGACTGACGCGACGAGGTCAGTCTCGATGTCGATGGGGAGCGCGAGAATTGGCGCAAATGAGGCGATAGCGACGAGAGCAGATGCAGCAATCTTGATTTGAACCATGTTTAGAGTATTTGGGAAGTATTTGAGAGGGGGCAAGTAAACGATCAACGTGTAGTAGATGTTGTGAATGTATGAGACCAGCTGAGGAATCCATATCCAAACCGCACCTGTATTTATACTTCTAGGACACCAAGTTGCAAAGTCTAGACACATTCATCGCAACCCTGAAGCGTCGGCTGGCCATTGTGTTCCACCCAGTGTTCCGATGATGCTGAAAATCTAAGCGAAATCGTTCCATATGGCGGGAATCCACAAGCGAGACCGGACTCCAACTGAACGCACAATCTGTGTGACTTCTCGTAGCCATCTGAAAAAATCTGAAAGTTCCAGACCGTCTGGAACTTTCAGATTTTTTCAGATGGCTACCTGGGTTGCACTGTGACAGTGCAACCCAGGATGCCGGCATTGCTCAAATAATCTTTTTCTAATTCAAAGAAAGTATTATTGTACAGCTCTCACGCTTCAATGGCGAATGATTATTGATGAACAGATTTGAAATCACCATCACTTTTAGCCGACCGTGACATGCTTTCCTCCTGATACAGAGCGCAAGTATGATCAAATTTTGATATATCACTGCGCAATGTTGGCAATTTTTCTCTCCCTTGTGTGACACCAGCTTGGAATCTCTTGGCTTCTCTAGGATCCCTCGTCGAGCCTCTACTGATGTCTGCTTGCTGTAGTTGCAACCGTGTTTCTGTCAGAAATAACATCTGAAACGGTGATTTGATTGCGTATGGCCAGTCCCATGAAACGCGTTACAAGTATTGGTGATGGCCCAATCGCTTAATGGTTTGTGACGCGTTCCAATGAAGGGCAACGGCTTGAAAGATTCGCCAAAAGTTTTATTCCGCCCTTCGCTGTGGCCTTGGGGACGAGAATCGTGCTCTGATGCTTCATCCTCCAGGTTTGTCAAAATTGAATATGCTCCATTCCTTTGGAGAATCGCTTTATGCCTCTGTTTTCTGTGAGATAGCTTGGGTCCGACGTGCGCAGTACGGAAGTCACCTTTCAGATTCATCCACTCCCAACACGATGGAGACAATGTTTTGTAAGTTCATTCAGCATGGTCGAGACAATCCCAAAGTGATATCAAAAAGCCCAGCAGTGCCTCGATGTGCCTTTTACTTTCGAGTTCTGGCATTTGAAGTCCAAGTCTCTACATCGTTTCCAAGAACTCCAGAAACTAAAGATGAATTATTTAGTGGCGATTCGTGCATACAGGATAACAGTCCCAGGGTCTAGATAATTGCTACGATCTTGAGATATTATGATACTCAGCACGTTATGTGCACTTGAGGCCACGCCTTGCGACCGAAATGCATTCATCGCCGAGGCGCAAAAGAGGTGCCAGGGTTTATCGATTTATCGAGGTGCCAATGCCAGAATCCCCATGCCAGAATCCTCTAGTATTAAATGTATAAATTTCCCTAGTGGTGTCAGGTTTTGCACATGCAAACCCTCCACCGCATTCGTCGACATGAAGCGGCGCATCGAGAAAGCTCAGCTTAAGATCCTTGTCAGAATTGAAAGATATTTTATCTTTATATGACAATGTGGGCCAAGGCGTACCTTTTATAACTGTGTATGTAACATATAGTCCCAACCTAGGCTCTCGTTCTCGACGTAGGCTGCAACACCCTACACGACCAGATGCACATTTAGAGTCTGATTCGCCCATGTCACTTCAATTGAAAATAATTCTCTCGGTGTAGAGTCATTAATTTCACAAACCATGCAAAATCTTCTATGCACCCATACAAACAAAAGCCGAAAAGGCTACGGTATCTCTCCTAGTCAATAGAAATACACCATCATTATCTAGTAACCTGCAAATTGATACCCCTCGTACCGCCACCTCTTCTTGGCCTGCTTCCACGTCTTCCGTAGCCACCCCAGCCCCCAACATATGCGCCAGGACCAAGCAAGCCTACACCGCCAGGTTCTCCAAATGTGGCTACATTTTTTTCTCGTTCTTCATCACGTCGAGTTCTGGCCCCGCCACCACCACCACCACCACGTCGTCCACGTCCTCCGATACCATTTCCACGGTCGGCAGCAGAAGCAGATGACGAAAGCGAATCGAAAAATGACGCCTTTGGATTATAGGCAGATTTAGGTGTTTCTTCCGTCGGCTTCTCGGTTCCTTCTTCGCCTGATTTGCCGATGTCCTCTCCTGTGGGTGTTTTGACCGCCTTGGCAGTAGCAGTCTTATCGAATTTGGCGTTGGCGCTCTCGAAGTCAAAGTCAGTTGCAGGGACTTTGACATGTTCAGCAGTCCCACCCGTTCTTCCGCCACGAGCACGACCTCCACCACGACCACCTCCGTGACCGCCATGTCCAGTAGGAGGGCCGCCGTTAATGCGCAGATCGCTCATAGCCCGTTCTACAGTTACCAAGGAAGCATTGGCAGAATGGACGGGGTCTAAAAGGGTTCTGTTTGCATTTCCCCCTTGTTGCTGTTTCGTTCGAGGACCTTGTGAATCTACTTGCTCATTCTGAGAGGGTGGTGCTGGTGGGGGTGTTGCCGCCGCAGATGATGGTTGTGCCTGCTGTGAAGTATAACTCTCTTGAGTCTGCGATGGTGGATAAGCAGGTTTTGCGATCGGTGCTGAAGCCTGAAGAGAGAAAAATCAGTATTTTGGTGAATGGTGAAAACGGGAGATATTAGAAGAGATCAGAAGGAAGGCAACGGAAATCTCCACATCATAAATCTGCGCTCTCGGAAGTTTAACATCCGTTATGCTTCATCAAATGTGCAAAAAACAATCGATAGGATACCTACACCAAGTACAGCGGGATCATCATGGACACTCCGAGCAGGTGGTGCTGGTGTTTGTTCATCAACCGAGAGATCCTTTACTTCCGAAGCACGGAAGACGATATATGCGTAAGGTTCGGAAACAGGGGCGATGAACTGGTTAGCTGGTCTGTTGAAAGGATGAGTTCAAAATGTTGAGATATCTCTGATGCCTCACCGTCGCAACTCCGTTCCCATAGAGTAAACTAGGTTTCTCGTCAGATAAACCTGGATTAAGTTCTAAGAAAGATATCAACTACCATTCTCCAACTGGATTGTTGATGCATGAGGGTCAATTCCCGCTAGCGTTCCTCTGTAACGAATATCTGAATGAGAAATGAGAGAAATGGGTTTCCTGCGATTTGTAATGTAAGTATCAAATGTCATAACAACTTGGACAATGTACCCAATAAAACTTGAAGCCATTATGTGCAAAAGAATGAGAAGAGAAAAGCTTGTTGACGTGTTTACAAAGTCACATTTCAAACTCAGCCGACTCATTATCTTGCAAACTCCCAAGAGATGTTACTTTGGCACAGCTCGGAAAGGAAATAAACATATCTCGTAGACTATTGAACGTATAGGTACTACTAGTTACATTTGCAGTGATGCAAGGTTGAATTCCAACTATGTTAGCTTTTTGTTTGCCATTGTTGATCGGCGTCAAAAATCTGAACTCTCATCTCTTTCTTCTATCCTCATTAATTGACACAGGTGAATTATCTCTTCATCTTCAATGAGATGCATAACTTATACAGACTCGCAATTCAATAGATTTCGAGCGTTTTGATTCCCAACTGAATTGTCGTGCGTTACCAACTACTGGACGACTCACACAATCTCTTTGCCCCAGATATTCAAAAGTGTGTACTATGTAATTGGACCACTTTTATTTCTGATTTTAGTCGTTTGCAGATTAAGAGGCACTATCTGTGCTCAAATATCGTCTTCGTTTTGGCACACTCCCCTCGACAGACTCCTAGAGTCTTCGCAAAACTTGTCTGGGTCGATCGGCTACACATTCTCTGACTGCAGCTTGCTCGTTTAGAAATCACGTATCATAGAACTGGAGTGAGCAAGTCTTTTCTCAGAAAATAAATAAAAGAGGGTTCCTGTGATCCTCTCGTGCTGCAATGGTTAGCCATTCTCCTTACACGCACCAAGGTCCTGGGCCTTCGTCTTATTTTCAAACCTCACCTTCCACCCACCATGCCTATGGAAGCCATAGTCCTGGGCGTCGTCCGAATTATCACTCGTATCCTCCCCCTCCACACATGGCCCATCCGTATCAACATCCAGTTCCCTCAAGAGGAAGCCAACGGGGTGGTCACGCCAATAGCGCATACCATTATCACCTTCCGTATCATCCAGCCTCGCAACAGCCGCCCTACCCCCACGTAAGTCCTCTGACTGTACATCCAGTTCATCATCAACAAAACGCCGGCCAGCCAACTCCATATTCATCTCAATCCACAAAATACAATCCGTCTTATTCGCCCTCATATCATTATCCTTCCCCAACCGCTCCTGTTTTTACACCATCGTGGCAAGCCCAGCCGATCTCCCCTTTGCCAAAGCAACTTTCCACGCCTCTACCTCATAATATTCGAAGCACATACGATTCCTCTCAAACCCCTCAATCAGAATTGAGCCCTGTTCCGCAGAGTTATTCAAATGCGCCTGCTGAACAGTCCACCACTGAAAGTGTCTCTGGACTTCCGACGCCGCCAGCTACCACGGAGGTCAAGCCAACGGGCGAGCCAGATACGACTGACCCTCCTGTAGATGAACCTGCATCACCGACAGCAGCACCTGATTCGACGGTCGAAGAACCTTTAATTCAAATATCCAGCCTATCGTATTCTCAGATGGGCACGATTCCGGCTGGTTCGTCTGTTCAGCCTTCTTTGATGACTTCGACCAATCCTGTAGCTCCATGGGCGATCTGGTCTCGTCGCCCTCGAGACCCTTCACAAGCTCCCAGCATTATTATTTCCCCTAAGGCCCGTCCCCCGTCAGATATTGTTCAACAAGCCCTCGATCTTCAAACACCGCCTCTTTCGCCTTCTCCTGTCTCTGAAACTTCACTTATTCCAATTTTCCCTGCCAAAGATGTAGATGCCTCCTTGGATTCAACCACCAACGAAACTGCTAATATCTGGTCGTCTCAAACTAATTCCACAGTACCTTCGTCTTCCGTCACGGAATCAACGGATACTCCAGCTGCTTCAGGGTCTCCAGTTTCTTCGCACACTTCCGTCTCCATTGCTTGTACACCTGCAAAGAATTCGATTGAAGTGCCGACGCACGCAGAAGAGCACGGTATTATCTCTGTGGTTACCTCGGTTTCAACGTCGACTGGTGTGGTTACGGCGAAAACAAGCAGTGAATCTGTCACAGTGTCGACCGATACTGTTAGTTCGACTACTCATATATCCACCTCGGACGATTCTGCGACAACTGTACAGCCTCCACAACCTACAGTCACTGCCTCCCCGCCACCTGCCGTTCCCAAAAAGTCGTGGGCGTCATTGCTTCGAAATTCGTCCTCCCATTCACAGGATCCATCCCGCAATGCGCTTCCAACTTCCTCTGTCGTCGGATTCTCAATTCCTGCTGCTAATACATCGGTATCTGTCCCTCCTTCGCACAAGTCGGATCTGATGGCGCTTCTCACTACTGGTCCTTCTGGATTTTCAGCAGTCGCAAGTCCGAAGGCCAATTCAGCGATGAAAATAAGACCCCGGGGTTTAATGAATAGTGGTAATATGTGCTTTGCGAATGCTGTTTTACAGATCCTTGTTTACTGCCCACCGTTCCATAAACTCTTCGCGGCATTAGGTCAACTGCTTGTTGATAGCAACGCCAAAGATTTGACTGGAAAGTTCGGTATAAGTACTTCCACACCCTTCGTAAACGCAACTGCTGTATTCATTCAGGAGTTCATGGACAATCATGAAAGGAAGGCGAAGAAGCTGGAGGTTGTCTCGAAAGGTGGTATTAACGGCAGCAGTGGGTCGAATATCAGATCTGGAGGCAAGGGCAAGGAAAGGGAGTTCAAGGAGGAGAAGCCAGGTGAAGATGACTACGAAGGCGAATCATTTTTGCCTACCTATGTGTATGATGCGATGAAAACCAAGAAGAGGTTTGACACGATGCGGGTATGCTTTTGTGCCTATAACTTGCAATGTAACATAGTGGTCTAACGGCGCATCTTTCCTGTAGGGTGGGCACCAAGAAGACGCTGAGGAGTTCCTTGGTTTCTATCTCGACACTCTTGAGGAGGAACTTCTTTCAATTTTACATGTAATAAACCCACCTCAACAAGGCAAGGGTAGTTCCGCTGCTCCTGTGGAAGAGAAAGAAGAAGCAGCGCTATCAGAGGATGGTTGGTTGGAAGTCGGTAAGCGAAATCGAACGATTGTTACACGGACGGTGTGGTTTGTTTTTGTTCTTTCGTGGACTATTTGACTCATCTCTATATTGAACAGATAAAGGCTGCTGAATCACCGATAACCAAAATTTTCGGTGGAAAATTTAGGTCGGCCCTACGTGCCCCTGGTCAGAAAGACTCTGTCATTGTGGAGGACTGGCGTTCCTTACGATTAGACATACAGGTTTTGATTTTTTTTGTCCACTATTAGATTCATCTCTGAGTCAACCTTCAGCGTGATCAAATTCATACCATTCAAGACGCTCTCTCACATATCTCTCATCCACAACCCGTCCAAGTCACCCATCCGACTAGAACGGGTGTGATACTTGAGGCACAACAACAAGTACTCATTGACGCCCTTCCCCCGATCTTAGTGCTTCACATCAAGAGGTTCTACTATGATACTGCCGTAGGTGGGGTCGCAAAAGTTAGCAAGCATGTGCGTTATGGCCCTGAATTAGTAATCGGCTCTGGTATAAAAAAAAAGGCTTTTATTCTGCATATGCGGTTTTATAATTCTCTCTTCCAGATATTATGGTCTCTGCTATCAAGAAAACGCAGTCTATCCGGTATAAACTCTTTGGAGGTAAGTAGAATACACCCGTTTTAAGGATGTCGTTATTAAGATGGGCCTCACCAGCACTTTACCACCACGGGCATTCAGCTTCAGGCGGGCACTATACCTTGGATGTCCTCCATCCTAACCGATACCTGAAATCAAGCAAACCACAAGAAGGTTGGATTCGAATTGATGACGAACTCATCTCAGATGTCAGACCTGAAGATGTGTTCAGCGCGCCGGAGAAGGATGATACACGTTGTGCATACTTGTTGTTCTATCGCAGGATATGAGTTACAGAGTTGCATAACTGTGGTACTAGTGTTTCGTCCATTCTTTTTTCCTAGGACCCTTCTTGGGTTTTTTATTGGTGTGATTTCTTTGACGTATTTGTCTCAACACGGATGAGAACAATCTCTCAGTGACATTGGCGATCCAATGATAATATCGAGTCAGAAATGAGATGCAAGGGATATCATATTACCAGCGACAAGCTTGCCTTACATGGACACTTGGGCTCATCTCCCCCTGCCAGCCAAATTTGAGGAGTTTACACTGAGATATCCAAACAAATTCTCTCAAAAAATTTAAAAAGCAGTTTTCTAACTTTTCTTCGGAACCGAATCATGTGATCCTAGAGCGCTTGCATGAAAAACTTGAAATTGTTGAATCAGATTTATACTGGCCACAAAACCATTCGATCATACCAAACTCATCTTCTAGTTCAGTACGCTTAATATTAGGGTACTGATGTCTTCCCCAGTGGAAACCCAAACAAGACGTTCAGGAACTGCGAAACACGTAAATCGACCTCGCGGAGGATCCAACAACCAAGCAGCAAGGGGTCCCAATCGCAATGCCCGCTCGAATAGAGGGGGAAAGGTCAACAAATTGGACGAAAGGTCTACAGGTGAACGAACAGATGCACCCAACGGACGCCAATCGGTGGAAGGAGAGGTTGCACAACAACATGCGAACACCACAGGCTCGCTATCCCAGATTGGAGGGACGGATGTTTGCTGGATCTGCGCGGAGCCAGTCAAGTATTACGCTTTATCGGAGTGCAACCATAGAACGTGTCATGTTTGTGCTCTGCGTTTGAGGGCGCTCTACAAGAAAATAGAATGTACTTTTTGCAAGGTTACTTTTAATTTTATATCACTCTGCCATATCGTGACCGACATTTCATGATTTATAGGAGAAACAAGAATCAGTTATATTCACAAAATCTCCCGATGCACTTTTCGATTCGTACAAGCCCGAAGATATCCTGCACAAAGATGCGAAATTATCCATTTATTTCGAAACTCCGGAAATAATGGAGGACTCCTTGTTATTGCTCAGGTTCAACTGTCCAGAGCAGCAGTGTGTTTACATGGGTAATGGTTGGGGTGATCTCCGTCTACACGCCCGCGCTGTGCACGGAAAGCTTATGTGGTTCGTCATTTGCATGCCTCGATTCATCGTTATTTGACCACACTCCATAGTGATCTTTGCATCCAATCCAAGAAAGTATTTTCCCATGAACATATATTATATCCTCCAGGAACTTTACCTGTTCACCTGCCAGCTATGAATGCCCGGCCGAGGAAAGTTGCTCTTAAGGAGCCTGTTGAAGGCGGTGTACACCCCTTTTGCGAGTTCTGTCGAGAGTGCCTTTTCGGAGAAGATGAATTGTATGCACATATGCGTGAAAGGCACGAGGAATGCTTCATCTGCAAGCGGAATGGCGCCCTTCATAAATAGTAAGACATCTTAAATTATACAGAATTACTGCTCATCGCTCGCAGCTTTTCGAACTATGAAGCCCTGGTGAGTCTTCCAGACGACGTCGTTTGTATCGAATGCTTGACTTCGGGTGAAGGAGAACCATTTCGACGTCGATCATCACCCTTGCCCTCATGTCGATTGTCTTGCCCGCAAATTTGTCGTTTTTAACACACCCCTTGATCTTAAAGTCCATATGGTAGAAGAGCATGGCGCCGATATGAATTCCAAGGACAGAAAGGATGCTAGAAGGATACACACTGATTTTGTCTTTGAAAATGGCCGACGTGGTCGCAGAGATCGAGTTGATGAGCTCGATCGAGAGACTCCTTCACCACGCCTCCAGCAGCAACAACCTCATGCTTCGAGCTCTACTTCCGCATCAGGACAACTCCTACCAACTGGATCGAGAAGGCGAGAAGGTTTCGGTGCAGCTCTAACAGAATCTGCCAGTACTTCAACCAGGACTAATCAAAACGTTCGACCTCCTTCTCCTACTGAGGTTGGCTCAGCAGAGGCTGAGTGTGTATTTTCCACTGTAGCTTTTTTGTCAATTGATGGAATTTTCGCTTTGATTAGAAAACATGCTGCATTCATTTCCAGACTCGAATCTTTAGCGCCGAACCCTACGGCTGCTGTCTCTGCAGTCGGAGCTGCCATACGTAGTTATCGCGTGGCAGAGTCAGGTGCTCGCGATTTCATTCTAACAGTATGGAATGTCATGGACAGGAATCTGGAGCACACCGCGAGCATCATCAATGCCTTTGTCGATTTCTTGGATGAAGAAGAGAGGAAACAGGTTATTTTGACATCTTGGAAAGGTTTCGTCGTTGAAGTAAATCAGAATCAAAGCTCCTTTGTCATATTTGCTTAACATTCCTTGAATTCTACAGCAAAGGGGCCAATTTCCTGAACTGGTCCCCACTTCATTAGGATCAGGATACGCGGCGATTGCCTCTAGCCGGGTCCTGAATGCCAAGAATAGTACGGCTGCTCAATCAAAGGCGGTATTGAGCAGAGTAGCGACAGCGGCTGGGTCGTCATCCTCGAATTCTCTCCTTCACACCCGACCTCATCAACGATTTTCACCTTTGGGTGCTCCATCCACATCTCGTAGTGTAGTTGAAGGTAGACCATTTCAGCAACCCGGGTCACGAAATACACCATGGTCGAATAGTTCATCGGCCACTCGTCTGCAGACAAGTACACCTCCAACCGAAATATCACAATTGAATCAACGGAGGCCTTCCCCAAAGCTACCCACGGCCTTGTTCCCTGAACTACCCTCTTCTTCAAATGCTAGAGCGAAACTGCAGGTCAGCGGCAACGTCTCCTTAAAGAATATATTGGGGAGTTCTTCAACACCACCTGGGACTTCATGGGGTGTAAATAGTCTTTCTACAGCTACCCAGACTGTTCCCGAGGCTGCCGCTCAGAACCGCCCCGACGAAAGCGACGGTAGACCACCAAAGAGTAATAAACGAAGGGGAAAGCAGAAGCAAACATTGTTTACGTTGGGTTCTTTCCCTACGTAAACGGTTGGCTGCAACAACTGATTTCTTTTTATTCCGCGATTTCATGGTCTTGCATATTGCTTGCTGTGATTAATGCAATACCTTGATGTAATCATTTAGATGTCCACATCCTAATTTCACTCCTGAACCTCAAGTATCGCTTTCGCCAGCGTTAAGTCAAGTGATTTTGCACGCCTTTAGTTTCTCCTCCCCCAAAGTAAAGTGGTCCTTGTTTATGAACTACGCAAATAGCTAGCGAGTTCTGAACCATCGACTTACTGGTGACTCTTCACTCTGTCCAATTGATATCACTTGCGAAAAGAGCATTCGTGAGGTACATGTATGTGTCACTGAGATTGAGCTAGTCGTGAGGGCTGCTTTAAGGACCTGCAGGTCACTCCGAGTCAGTCACTGATCGATATCCGCGATCAAATCCCCAATGCCTTGTCTCCAACTCCGTTCAACCTGTTAAATGGTAATCCGTTCCAGTATTCAGCAGAGGCTATTTCTGCGACATCAGCGACAGAAGCATGCCATACAGGGATCGACGTACGGGATGGTCAAAGGTGTATCGTTTGTGGGTATCATATCAACCTTCAACATTGTCATATAATCCCGCAGGGAGAAGATAACACTGCCGTTATTATCATTTGAACGTATCAGAAACTGATCATGCTGCAGTGGCAGAAGATGAAGCAACTTGGCTTTGTACCACAAGCGTCGAAAACTGCTGCGCATGAGGCTCGCAACAGTATTTTAATGTGTGCAAACCATCATTTATCGTTCAATACTTTTCACTTTTATATACGCTGGGTGCCTGAGGTAATCTCTACTTTTTGAATCCATGCCTATCACTTACCCACCTTATCGCAGCAAAGGCTCTTTGTTTTTATAAACCATTCTCAATTGGAGGATCTGGCAAAGCGATAAATATCGATCCAGAGTCCAGACGGCAATCGAGTGCCATTTCACGGTGCATTTCTTTTCCATGAAATGCGTGTGCGAGGTTTCTGGCCCATGAATGAAGATCGACCCCTTCACGTATCCCCTGGGTCCCATGGATCGAGGTTGGCAGTGGCGATGGGAGAGGTGGCAGCAGTGCTCATATTGGTCGTAGTCGTGGTTGTAATCAGGGTCGAGACAACAGAAATGATAGCGGTCCCAGTGGTGATCCCGATGCGCAACGACATCTGGGAAGCGATAGTGATTTTAAGTAGGTACTTCGTCTGTAGATCGTCTTTTTCCTCTTTACCTGACTTGAAGCAAGGACCGTCTTGTATTCGCGATCGCTCAGAAAGCACCTACGTGCAAATCGATCATTCTCAGGGTTCCCCACCTTGCTGAAATTAACATGCTGCACTGATTGAAAGTAGTCACACAATACCCGGATCGACTGTCAGTTTTTTCCTTTAAACGGCATGGATGGGTAGATTAAATCTGGGGTTTTATACACAAGCCTCAAGACACGGGATTCGGGAGGAAAGGAACTGTTATTTAAGTAAGTTCTGTAAACTGTTGTTTTCGTGTGCTGAATGTTTTTTAATAATTAATAGGAATTCATGTCGTCTTCGAGTAACGAAATTTCTCGTGTCCATATAGTACCGTACTGTGATTAGATCTATGATCTCGAAGATCCAAAAGAAAGATGCCAGAAGGCCCTCTCTACATTCAAATCCTTCAAGTTGAGTGCCCTTATCAGCAGCTTTCACCCTCAAGTAATGTTTCCACTCCCAATTGCCCTCACTCCTCTGTTTAATCTTGGAGGGCGAGTGTTGTCCTCGAACCCCAACCAAATTCCCCGCTTTCTCAACGATTCTTCCTCATCAGTCACTTTTTCTGCCACCTCTTCCTCATCCACAATCACGGCTATCGTCGCACCACCTGCCCCGTAGGAACGTTGTTGAAGCGGTCGGGATTATATGCGGTCACAAGTCCCTCTCGAAATGTTCACGTTGCTGTTCGCCCAAATTGCGGCTGAGATCGACGGAACTCCCGTAGTATCTTAGACCTCTCGGGTTGTACCGTATGGCCTCTGCGTCCTTCCCTGAAAGTACTCGACCTACCTTGACATATTCCAAGACCAAGACAATCCCGCATACGATGCAAGGGATCATCACATAAGTAGCAAGTGACCCACAACAAGGCGTACCTGATTTCTTTTGATTCCGTGATTTCATGGTCTTGCATATTGCTTGCTGTGATTAATGATCTTGATGTAATCATTTAGATGTCTCGTCCTATTTCACTTCTGAGCCTCAAGGCCTCAAGTCTTACTTTCAGTAAATGTATCGCTTTCGCCAGCGTAAAAGTCAAGTGATTTTGCACGAAGCCTCGTGTCATTCATCCCGAATCCCGTGTCTTGAGGCTTGTGTAAAAAAAACCCCCCAGACTTAATCTCCCCATCCATGCCGTTCAAGGGAAAAAACCGACAGTCGATCTGGGTATTGTATGACTACTTTCAATCAGTGCAGCATGTTGATTTCAGCAAGGTGGAGGAACCTGAGAATGATCGATTTACACGGGTGTCGGGTACAAAGCTTTCTGAACGATCGCGAATACAAGACGGTCCTTGCTTCAAGTCAGGTAAAGAGGACAAAGACTTTGCAGACGGAGTATCTACTCAAAAGTCCTATTGCTTCCTAGATGCCGTTGCCAGTGATCTACTCGCACCCGGGGAAGGTTCCTCGAAGCTGATGCAAAAGCAATGTGCTTCCACTTCACAGATTGAGGCTGCTGTAGGTCTATTTTGTTGGTTTCTGGTGGCATTCTGTTTGGATATCAAACTTTCAATTTGTACTGGCAGGGAATTCGGATGTCCTGGACCCATGAACCAACGCCAACGCCAACGCCACGCCCGTTGTCCGTCAAGGAAACGTACAACGTTTGTGAAACGGTGACCAATAGGTCGAATACTATCACTACGGACAGCGGCAATGCAACGACCTTGCAATCAACAAACTCTCATAATACTCATAGTATCGAAAAGAACTTCCAGGCGCGAAATATTACCCGGAAAACCATAGTCAACAGTAAGTCGATGGTTCAGAACTCGCTGGAGCCTAGCTATTTATGATGCGTAGTTCATAACCACGGACCACTTTACTTTGTGGGAAGAGAAACTATAGAAACAGTTAAGTTCTGTAAACTCCTATTTTCGTTGTGCTGAATGCTTTCAATTGGTAGGAATTCATGTCATCTTCCGACAGCAGCTCCGAGCCCACTGAGGCTATCAGCAGTAGTAACGAAATTTCTCGTATATCTGATTCAGTCCATATAGTACTGTGATTAGATCTATGTTTGAACCAGTTACTAATTTTATCATTTCGAAGATCCAAAGGAAAGATGCCAGAAAGCCCTCTCTAGATATACCAGATCCCGAACACTCGAGTCCTCCAGATTGGAGAAGCAACGATCGTAGCAGTTGTGTGTACCTCTGATATTACACTGTCATGTTTTGATAACCGCCGACATAGTCAGTACATCTTCCAGCCCTTATCAGCAAATTTCACCCTCAAGTAATGTTTCCACTCCCAATCGACCAACGTTGTCAACGAAGAGTCGAGGTTCCAACGTGTGTATGTATATCACCCTCCTTCGGTATCGGCAGAGTGTACTAATTTCTTCATTAGTCAAAAACTTGAAGGAATTCAAAAAAGAAGTATGCTGTAGTTTAATTTATATCTCACATACTCATTGTATACAGCAACTCCCTCGTTACAGGGACCGGTATATCCGGGATTACATGGTTTCAGACTTTCGGACGATTATGAGTGCAGGTGCAATACCATTGTGGCGAGCCGGGCCTCACAAATACCAGGATGCTTTCGAAAGGAGGCTACGTTGTCCGCAACTATGGGACGTCGGTTTCTTCGACGAGCGTGGAGGATTCACGCCTCTTTTCAATGTAAAATACACCGCAGAGGAGAACAGAGAAACGGGGTTTGTCATTCCAGACAACTTCGAACAAGCAACATTCTTGAAAAATGAACTTCCCTCAACACAGATGTTCAAGAGGTCACACACCATTCCTCGGAGTGGAAACCAATTCAGCTTTGTCCGAGAAGCAAGGTTGGCTTAAATCTTATGATCAACTCGGTTGTTCGCTCACGGATGCAATGGTAGTGATCCCTCAGCCTCTTCATGGGTTTTCGAGCTAAATAGACATACCACTCGAGCTTCCATTCTCGTGCTGCCAGACGGGGCTCTATGGACATATTTCGAGGATGTTCACAGGTTTTTTGCAACAGAGCAGGGACGCGACTATATCTTTAGACAGAGTGTTCAATGGTACCTGCATTTGCGAGAGAAGCGAGGATACAGAGAGAAAGAAAACGGTGATCTACTCCTCGTAACGGGATGCTACCTTGCGAAAACCTGGGCTGCTGTTACATACAGTGAAAGGGATAAATTAGAACCTCCGCATCGTTTGGCATTGCGGTTTGTCGCCGGAGAAGGTGATTATCAGTGGGATGGAGCCGAAGATATGCATATATGCACGGGATCTCAAGAATCCAAATCAAAGTCGGAACCTGACCAATGTATCGCTGTGGAGGTTTTCAGGATCTATTGCGATAATACGGTGTGGAAGAGCCAGATAGACAATAGCTCGTCCATTTTGAGCCCGTTTTTCTATTTTTTGGACCGAGGTAGACATAGAGTTGGATGAAAAGTAGTATCCCGACGTTCGAAATGAAATCATGCCTTTCTCTCTCCCTCTCTTCCCCCCAAGCAACGCAAAACATCATTCGGTGCGAAAATGACGTAAATGCTGCACACCTTGCTGCAAAAGGCGGCTAATAGCGTCCACTTCGGCCCTTCTATCAGTGGGGTTGCCAACGAATCTAGATATTCGCTGCCAAAAAAATTTGCGCCAACTCAACACAGTTTTCTAAACTATCGCGTAAGACAATGTGTCAGGGTAAGGCGCTCAGCTCACCGAGTAGAAATTTTTATTCTGATTGCGGTCGAGGTAAAGGCAAGCTAAAAAATGTAATAAGGCCCAGATCGAGCCATATTCATGTTACAACATACCATTGTCGTCAACGATGTTATAGGACTTGAAGACAAGACTTGACAACAGGCCGAAGTCTGATGATGTTCCGCCTATGATACAAGATTCATCTATGGGTCGAGTTGTAAAATTTTGGTCTGTGTCTGTGCTTGTCTTGGTAGT
>Ga0307514_10002832_pt1 | contig 17365 bp, 6 predicted proteins | sample 16_EM_MG_FD_203088 | JGI IMG/M metagenome (GOLD analysis project Ga0307514, IMG submission 203088) | Populus trichocarpa ectomycorrhiza microbial communities from riparian zone in the Pacific Northwest, United States - 16_EM | ecosystem: Host-associated > Plants > Roots > Unclassified | place... | reverse complement strand
TTTTTTTTTTTTGGTTCTATCATCGTTTTCACAAGACTAGCTAAAAAAAGAGCGATTAGCTAGCTCGTGAATCAACGTGCGTACTGTCTAATGTATGTCCTCTTCTTGATAATTTTAATGAATCAGATAACTTGGTGGGGAAAGACTAAATTTGAGTTGATTAACTTCAGATATTTGTCTGCTACAGTTTAAGATTCTTCCGATAGCCTTATTCGCATCTGTGGCTGCCAATTTCTCTTGTAGGGTGTCTGGATAGAGTTGCGGTGGAATGTGGTTGTTTTTCGATTATTATTTTTTAATGTATAATTTATTTAATGTACAAAAAGCTACCATCAAAAGCAATTTTTTCTCTTTTTTTTTTGTTTTTTTGTGAGGTTACATAAAAAAACAAATTACATCTCTATCATAAACACATTTTTCTGTTTGTTTCTATGTTATAAAAATATTTTAAAAAAATAATTTTTTTTTTACTTTTTTATTTATTTCAAATTATTATTTATGTTTTCGTATCATTTTAACATGTTTATTTCAATAATAAATTTTTAAAAAATTAAAATAAATATTATTTTCATATATTTTTTAATAAAAAAACAATCACTGTCATAAAATTAAACAGATTTTGAATATCAGGCAAACCAAACTATGTTAACGAAGGGGACCATGACCATTCGCACTATCCAAAATATCCTCTAATGAAATGACACAAATGCTCTAATAGCAAAATGCACCGTCAAGAAATGATAGTTAAAGTGCATACAAAAGTAAAATGCTCCAATATATCACGAAACAACTTCAGCTCCTCCTCCTCCTCCTCTCTTCTTTTTTCAGGGGCTGTTAGCTAGCTAGGGTGAGAACACAAGTGATGCCTTTCGAATTGAGTATACGACTTGCTTGGATTAGATAGTGTTTGGAAATGTGGGTTGCCCATATTTTTTAAAAAATTAAAATTTTTTAATTAAAAATTAAATTTTTTAATATTTTTTGGATCGTTTTGATGTGCTAATGTAAAAAATATTTTTTAAAAAATAAAAAAAAAATATCATTTTGATGCATTTCGGAATGAAAAACACTTTGAAAAGCAACTACAACCGCACTCACAAAACAGGCCCTCAAGGGTGTTTGAGAGTGTGGTAGTGATTATTTTTCAAAGTATTGGAAATGCATCAAAATAATATTTTTTTTATTTTATAAAAATTATTTTTGACATCAGCGCAGCAAAATAATCTGAAAATATAAAAAAATTATTCAAAATAAAAAAAATTATTTTTCTCAAAAACGCTTTTAAAATAAAGAAATAAATAGATGCATAAATATATAAAAAAAGTTTTGACTACCCTGGATTAGGTTAAGAAGAAGTCGCAGACTCGTTAGTTTTATAAATTAGAAAATTAAAAAAAAAATACAATTTCAGTTATTCAAACTATCCAAAGATATTTTTGAATAATACTTGGATTATCTATTATCTGAAGTATTGTGAATATAATACCACTTAATTTTGTCAACTAATTAGTTAAAAATCGTGCTTTCAATAGAACTGTATTAATGTCAAGATTGATGCAAATTGCGAAGATAATATACGAACCAGGTTCTCAAAGAACTAAAATGGACAAATATTCCAGAGAGGAACCTTGGAATATTTCGAAAGTAGAATGCATGGCTACTCCTGCTTTTCATCTATATTAATATTCTTCTCTCTCAGCTTGCAATGTTAAAAGAAGTTCAATGCTTCCCAAGTAGCTATACATTTAAAAATATACTTCATTCTATTAATAATATAACGGTTTTTATTGCTCTTTCATCTAAAAAATTTAATATTAGCTTCGAGAGGCTTTGAAGTATTTTTATAGAGCCCATTATTCATTATTAAATTGACTATAGATAAATAAGTAATTTTTTAATCTTAATTGCACAGTGAAAGGACCCATATATCATCGAAAGCAAAAAAAATAATAATCTTAAACTAAGTATCAAGGGGTATTTTTTTATTTGCATAATATTTTTTTCTTCTTGTTATAATGCCAGCTGATGAGCAATATGGTATTTGACCAAATATTAAAAATTAAAAATATATAAAAATAATCAAAATACCTTTTAAAAAAATTAAAACTAGAGGCAAGAAGCTTTTTTATCTTTTCACAATGAGTTTTTTATTGTGCGTGGGAGGTGCTCATACCCTCCGTATGGTATATTGGGAGCGTCCACATCATTCAGGTAACACATGCAACGTTTTACAAAAGTTAAAAATATATTTTCACCACGTTGTTGGAAGCACCATCCAAATGGCGTGAGTTGAATAATATATTAATCTATATTGATTATCTTTTACTAAATAAAAAAGAACATGTATATGTACAACGCTTTCAGTACGTGGGAGATGTTCATCCTCTGTGTATATGATATGTCATTTGTGCTATTCAGATAATGCATGTAATATCTCTCGAAGACTAAAAACACAGTCTCGTCATGTTGTTGAAAGCACCCTCTAATTAAATAGCGTGGGTTGAACAATATATTAATCGCAGGTTGCAATATATACTTGGTAAGATAGAGTCTGTTTATAAATTAATCTACAAGGATTTGAGCTACAACTTAAAAAGATCTCTCTCTCTCTCTGATGGGATAGGGTTAAATAGTTTTTAATGACATGATTGATCAATCATGTATTCTCTCTCGACAGCACAGGATCGAGTTCATCCATGGTTGGTAGACAGACGACAATCAGCAATTATAATGTGTCGGTATTGGAAGATGAATGGAAGAAAGAGAATTATGTAGAGGATAAGATGAAGGAGTCAACAGTTCATGCAACGTAACAAATCGAGAAAGAAAACAAATGAGAAGATTTCTTTTCTTCTTCTTTTCTTCTTTTTAAGTAGTAGGCTCTCTAGTGGATTTAGCAATAATTGAATTTTTTTTTATTTTTTTTTTACATACTGCTCCCCATCTAAAGTGAAGTGGGATTGATCAGTAAATATATCATTGGAAGGTCTAGTAAATCTCGTGCCAATTAGAATCATATTATTGAGTACTACTAATAATTAATTAATATCCAAGATTGATTAAAAAATGAAAAGATTTTCGATATATAATCACATAGATATTATCAAGAGATTTAAGATATATGCTTGCCACTTTCATTAGCTTCAAAGTCATTATCAAGTAAATATAAATTTATTGTTTTGGTGCTTGAGTTAGTAAGTGGAAAGAAAAAAATGTTAACCGAGAGTGAAGAGAAAAAAAGTTGTAAATTTAAAAGAATAAAAATTAAAGAGAGAAAAATAAATAAAATGTAAGGGTTAGAATAACCATATCCATATTTCAATATCCTAATTTCACACAAGGATTTTTCTAATTTCCAAACCAAGCATACCCAAATAATGGTTACCTTCAAAACTTTGGACTAAAAAGAATATTTCTAAAAACAAATACAATATTATAAAACACTTTCTCTCCTAAAAAGAAATAGGACAAAACTTTCCCTTCCTTCTTCTTTTCTCCACCATGCACATTAACCTTAATTGATCGGTCGACCAGTCCTCACCACCCTAAATGAAGTAGAACCGAGCGAGCCAATCATACACCTCTTCCTCTCTTGTCATATAATAACTCGACTATCCCTTACCTTTTTAGAAAACAACAACACCATCCCCTCCCACAACCAACTGACATGCACATCAACCATCAAAACCTAGATAACATTAGCTACTGACTTAATCAAACATCTTTAGCCATAATGATAAAAGTTGGACCTCTATCTTTGATATAACCTGAATCAATAACTTTATTGAAAGAAAATTGAATAAACATAAAACTTAACTATCAAACATCTTAATATTGAAAAGTGAAAATAAAAGAAACGAAAAAAATCTGACTTAACATGGATTAACCCGTTGATCTCATGACCATGAGCATAGGATTGGGATAACCCTATATAAAGAAAAGAAAAAAAACATGAAGACCAATTCCAAAAAAATCAAACTTTGAAGGATGAGATGGGGAAAAAATTATTAAATAACCTAAAAAAAAACTGAAGTCAACTTGTGTTAATGTTCAAGACCCGTGACCCTAATCACGAGCCCAGGACTAACCCCATGCATGGAACTTAAACCCTAAAAAATAACTAATTAAAATTCTCAATCATCAAATAACAAGGGATGACATTGGAAAAAAAAATGATTAAAAACAAAACAAGTAGCAATAAAAAGAAAAGGGACCGAATTTGACAAAAAATCAAAATCAAATCTTGAGGGAAGAAATCGAAAACAAAATTCAATTAATTAGAAAAAAGGATAAAAAAAAGAAATAAATAACAATTAAAATAATGATGATCAAATTTGATATAAAAACTAAATAAAATCAAATGATATGGGACGAAATTGAAGAGGAAAATTAATCTACAAAAGATAAAACAAAACAATATAAGTAGCAATCAAAAGAATAAGAACTAAATTGTATTAAAAAAAACAAATGAAATGTAACTTGTGTAATTTACCAAGGAGAAGAGAGAAAGAAGGAAGAGGAGAAGAAAATAGTTCACTGGAGTCGCACTGTTGATCCACCATTGACACGCGATGCACCTCCAATAAGATCTTGGTGTACCGCTTCTAATACTGCCGTGGAAGACAATGTTTGACCACTAGAGGAGCCTGCATGAGCTGCCTGAAAGACGCGGACTCCTCTTATTCGTTGGCATGTGTGTTGCATGCACCATATATTTTTTCTTTTAAAATATATTTTATATATGTTGAAATACTCAAATACTCTTGAGTCTATTTAATAATTATAAAAAGACATAATGAAATGACTAAAACACCCCTGGATCTAAGTTCAAGAAAATAAAATTTCAAGGGTAGTTAAGTAAGTATATTGTGTAAAAAAGACAAAAATGATCTTTGCTTTCTAGTTATTTTTTTATTTTAAAGGTCAAAGATATAAAAAAGATAGATTTATTTCTATTTAATTTGGTAATTTAATTGAATTTCATGAAAAAACTGTTTTATTCTAATTTATACTTCTTTGACTTGTAGTGTAAAAATAAAAACATCATTATATTATAATAATTCACAATGAGTGTTGTCATGTAATGTTTTAATAATGTCCCTTAGTTTATACACACACACACACACACAAGGAAAATACGGTACATGGCAGCAAAGGAAAATACTTTGATAAGATATGAATTGTATGATTCAAAATCATTTATCACAAGCCATGGAAGTATAGCACGACAGTACAATGTTACACTTTTGAGTTTTGACAGTACATTTGTCGCTAGTAAAACCCAACTTATACACGTGTTAGAAACTTGATAAAAAAAAAACTTGCTCTTAAGGAAAATATCATAGAACTTATTCTTCTATTTTCTCTCTCTCTCTCTTTTTTAATATTGCATAAGAACACAATATCAAACTAAATAAGAAATTATTTAGCTCCAAAAATATCATATCAAGTATGTATGATACTCTCTAAACATGAATAAAGCAAACTCAATCTTGAATCAAAGTGATTAAGTTAAGCACTAGATTATCTTCAAACTAATTGATTCCTTGGATCTTCAAATCTATGAACGATTTAGGACCATCATTGGGGAAATCGTCAATTTATGACAAATTTAATGTTCGTCGACTCTCACTTTGCTTCCAACACCAAGTTTTGTTACATTCAATGCTAGCTCCTTGTCCTTCGAAATCAAATCTCTACCTTGTCTAAAACTAGATGTCCCTTGCTAGCTCTCTTTCCTTCTTTCTCTGTATCTCTGATTTCTCTTTCTTAATATCCTCATGGTTTATCTCCTTGTCCTTCGAAATCTAATCTGGGTTCTTCTATTTAGTTTTAGAAAGCAAGGGACATCTAGTTTTAGAAAGAGGAAGGGAAAATAGAGAAGGGAAAAAAGTGAAGCAAGAACAAAACGATGGACTGGGAGAGGAGAGGATATTCAAGTATGTCATCGATCAAGTTTGTTGGTTGATGATGGGCCTAAAGAAGGGCATTGGGAACGTTTATTTTGTTTCTTTGGATCTTTCGCAATTGAGGGTTTCTTTTTTAAAACTAAAAATAATGGGCAGTCATTATTTATAGAATAAAGAAGCTTTGAAAAAAAAGGGAAAAGGAGAAATGAAATTTAATAGCAGGGGAAACAGAATGATAAAGAGTGGTCATTAACAATGGAGTTGATTTGCATTTGATATTCAAACACTTCCGAATGCTCCAATGGCATGTATTTTTACAGGATGATTCAACGAGGGATTGCAGCTACAAGCAAGCTGTGGAACAATCTTTAAGATCTATGGACTTGCATTGCTTGAAATACGATATAAATAGAAAGCTATGAAGTTAAAAGGATTAAGAAGCAAAAAGAAAATATTGTGAGCAGAAACCTGGATGAGCATCAGCATCTCAGATGAATCTGTTTATCCTCCAAATCGTGTATTTGTGGTTAAAAGTCGAAATCTTTCTAGAATTACAACACGGTAATCCCAATAGGGGAAATAAATTTACAAGCTTTCTTGCAGTCCTGCAGGGTGTGTCGAAAGGGGATGCTACGAAAAAGTTGAAGAGGAAAAAATCATGCCAAAGATTGAATGGTACAGCAGCAAGGATAAAGAGAGAGTAGTTTTACTTTCAGTTTCCATTAAACGAGGAGAAACGTACAACAATCCTCCAGCTGGAATGGGATGCTGGTGTAAAAAGTGAATCACATGGTTATAATGGCTACACATGCAGTTGATGTTCTCTTTCGTTTTGCACCCCAGCCAATGTTCAACTTAGCAATCTTTCTTTTGGTTCCAAGATATCCCTGACAATTTGGAGCCCCACAATAGCACTTCACCTCAGGTCCAAATCGAACAAACCTGCAAAGGTCAAAATATAATTTCAATTTACATGCTACTCTTGCTCCCAATGGTAGGCATTAATGCTACAGGTGGCAGGAAATGACAATAAAATGTAGAAACAGGCCATGTGAATGTCTGAGACATTTCAGCCACTTTAGGTTATAGCTAAACGTTTTAACATTACATTTTTTATCAACTTAAATATTCCAGTAACCTGTCCGCTAATTGCACCTGCATACTATAAGGCTACCAATCTAGATAGTAACAAAGTGAACCTTGATTTCACTAGATTGCTCGCATGTAAAAGATGACTCGCTATAAGTTGATTACAAATGTTGAATTATTGTTTTTGTGACAGGCAAACAGCAGCTAATTAGGCGAAAAGTAAAAAGACAGATACCAAGTTTGTTATTATACTAGAGTTTCACAACAGATAAGATAATTATCACAAGAAACCTAGCACCTTTAAAATGCCAGGCAAGATTAGCTTCAATTAATTTAAGAATGACAGTTTAAACCACCAGAACAAAAAAGAAAAATTATCATTTATAAAAGAAATCTTATAACATCACAGGTTCCAACACTGACTGTTGCAAAAAGTTCTTTAGTTAATAACACTAGGAAGGCAGGAATGAAAATGCAATTTCGATATGTACCTGTAGTCATATGTTAATGGTTCTCCAACTCTTATTGAGCCAGCAGCAAACACTCCCACCCGAGTCTCCCCCTCGACATCCCTAAATAAACCCATATACAAAGGTTAAAAGTTAAGACCATGTCCCAACTGAAAAATCCCCACCTTCTTCAACAGAAACACGTTCAAATTTATTATTCAATAACTGCATTAGATAGAGCTATTATTAATAAATAGTAACAAATCAATGCCTTCAAAAACTCTTTCCTAGAGAACTCCAGTGACTTGTAACATTTGCATCTCAAGTCATATTTACCACATGTACCATAGTTTAGACAGACTATCACTGACGGGCATTCCTTTATTAAACTAGCAATTGCAAGAAATGTTTTCTTCCAACCATAATACAGAATAGAAAATACACATCCAAGATTGGAACTGACTTCAACTAAAAGAAAATAAGGATAGCTGAAGCCAGCAGCCAGTAGGCCATCCTTGTTAAGGTTTCGAAGCAACCTGCAATTTTTTGGAGAATGCTATTTAATTCATATTAGTTGAAATAACAGTTACATTTCCCAAACTTCATTGAGACAGAATAAACGAGATCTAGAGCAAGTATATATATATGAGAAGAGAAGTTGCTAGGATCATAACAGAAAAGCAGCATATCAATAGTACTAACCACTTTTCTAGGATACAGTTGGGTTTGCAACTATGATTTAAAAAACGAGATGAATTTCCCTTAAAAGTTGCATCAATTGTGAAGTCCTTTCGAATTTCGCACATGTAGAAGTTCTGCACACCTTTGTATTTCATGTCCCAGAGCCTTTGTTCACATAATTTATCGTCAATGACTGAAACAGAAGGATAAATAATTTAGCTCATTCTATTTCTTGGGAAATACATGCACACAACTTATTACAATATAGACTAAGGAAAGGGAAAATAATTAAACCAAAACACAATCTTTAACGAGGCACAATATACTGCAGTTTTAAAAAGGTAAACTATTAAGTTTTGAAAATGAATTACATGCTTCCATGAATGGTAAAGAGACCATATTTGCAGTTTGCATCATAGAATGGTGAAGAGACTCGTTCTCAGATTCAGAATACCATGACTTTATGATCATAATTTAGACAAGTACAAGGCAAAATATTGATCACCAGTGATGGCATTTTGTGACAGCAAAACAGGACGAAGAAAAATACTTGGCATGGAAGAGCTTTTATTTCTTTCTGTTTCTCTTCTTGTTTTTTCTATTTTTTGTTTTCAGTAGAAACCTGGGCCAAAGGCCCAGCAAACAGCCAAAAACTAAGCTACACAACTGTGCGGCAGATTGCCAGTAACTGAATCAAAAAATACAAAAGCATCCACTTAGCAATACTGCAATGCAGAGCTCTCAAGACTGCAATTAGCTTTAAAACCTTTAAGATAGCAATTTGCACACAGAAGAGACTGTAAATCCTTGCTATTTGACATTAATCAAACTTTTCATGCAGAAATAATTTTTAAACTATAACTACTATGTAATTACACAAGCAATCCTCAAGTTTCATAAATTGAAACTAGTTGTGATACATTTAATCTTTAAATGTTCTCAAAACCTACACCAAAATGTCAAGAAAACAAAGAAAATGATACTGTATTTCAAAATGTATTTATTTCAATTCAAGACCTGCTGCCCTAACCATCATGCCTCATAACACCAGGGAAAGGAATACAAGAACTACAGCACAGCAGCAAGCTGCAATCCTGTTCGTCAGCATGTGTCCTAAATATAAGTAGGCAATAAACAAATTGCAGACTAACCAACTAATCATAGATAACGCAGAAAGTCAAAAGCACAATGGTTCAAATATCAAAACAGCAAAAGGACCAGGGCTTAAGAATGTGAGCCATATGATAACAGCCAACTTGAAAATAAAAAGAAAAGTAAGAATTAATGTATGCTTGAATATATTTATATATAAAAAAAGGTGCAGATATTAAAAACTACCTTCTCCAATATACTCAATTATAAAATCGCCTTTATTTAGTGGTTCAGCTGCCTCCACTCCCCAACCACAAAATTCAGTCTAAGAAGAAAAATTAACCACAAAAACCACGTGAATAATTATGAAAATCAAGATCCCTCTATTAATTTTCATGGAAATGCATTAAACTAATAAATGTAACAAAGCAAAACCGAGTAATTTCTTTACAGAATAATAAAATCAGGTGAAAGTATTCAATGGCTCCATGAGTTAAAGTTCACACCTTGACAATTTTTATCTTTTTCTCCTTGCGAAATGGCCTATTGGTGCAAGTTTCAGGGCAGCGGCATGCCTTGGAGCAGCTTATACATTGAACCCTAGTAGACAATACATTCAGGTTACAATCCAACTAAATATATGTTTAAAGATGATATAAGATCAACAAAAGTTTGGGCAATAAGCCAACCTCCAAACTATGAACAAAAGAAATCAATATTGAGATAATAAAGTGCAACTCGCTTAAAATCAGCAAAGAAACTTCTTTCTATGTTAAAGAAACACCTTTAAAAGCACCTGAAGTGACACACACTATTACATGCCACAACAATCCTAATATATAAACAACCAAAGCTGCAAAGTTGAAATAATCAAACTCAGTAATGTATGGTATAGTTAACTGATACAAAATATGTTTCAACCATATAATGCAGATAAAATATGAAGTTCTGTTTATTGGACAATTTTGCATAGAAGCTGTACGAACATGACAAATTCAAAAAAGAGAGAGAAATTGGTCATAGAGGATATGGTATAAAAACATTATTCAAAGAATGCTATACATGATGCTAAGAAGACAATAAATAAACAGCAGAACCTGCTACTTTAATTTAGAGTGCCACGAGCAACTAGAGCTGGATTTATTTACAGGAAGCTCAATGATATATGAAGGGAAAGCATCTTTATTACAGAAAAACGAATCACTACATGTTTATTGTTGAAATACAAATTCTGTTTCTATAGCTTGCTTTTACAAATAAAAATAGAGCCAAAAGTTCAACAAAATATCTTTTAACAGATTTTCATACCAGAGGAAAAAATTGTTTTAAGAACGTCAGTGCATGGGCTTTATCAATATGACTTGTATATGCATCCATTTCTTGACCCAATTAGCACTCATGGGAGAAAATGAGAATAAGATCTGATACGTATAGATGATCAAAGAACTGATTATGGTTTGTACACAGAAAAAAAATGGAATAATAAAGGCATACCTGCACACACAATTCTCACAGCATGTAGAGCTGCAATTTGTGCATCCAACATCACCATCAGAATCATCACGCTTCTTCTTGACCAGGTAAACATCTAATGTCAATTAAGGTCATTCCCATGCTGAATCAAATACACAACTATAATGACCAAACGTACCTGTGTGTGCGTGTGTGCCTAAGTACATACAAAATAGAAAAAGATCATTGATTGCATAGCACATACTGGCATTGTCAACATATCCAAAAGCATGTGATTTGATTACTAAACTACTCAAAATATGAGATTAGTCTAATGTAACTGTATAATATAGGATACTGCGCCTGATGTGCACATATGGAGGTGGTTCTAGTTTATTCTCTGTCAGGTCTTTCCACGTTAAATCAATCTTGAACTCCTCATCAATGTAAGGTAGAGGCAAACGACAAAATATTTCCTAAAATACAAAATGGAACAAAATTAGTTAACTTACAAAAAAAATCCATATGATCAACCCACACATGAATTCTTAGTAGTTTAATTCAAGAAATTGAATTGATGCTTTTGGGGTTAACTAAAAAATACCCCTTTCCCATATGATTGCTATCAATATTGCCGTTCACCAATCGCTTACATCAATCTCAACCCTACCGTTACCAAAGGTTTTCAGTGTTACCCTTTCAATTCTGTTTCCAGCCAAATTCGTAAACATAAATCTTTAAAATCCATGTGAGAACTCCAAAATTTAAAGATTAATCAAATTTAATGTTATAAATAAAAAAAATTAATGATGAAAAAGAAGAGTTCAATTTAAACTAAAAGTTTTGAAAAAATTGGATCTCATGTAGACTCAGAATTTCAAAAAATAGAGCAATTTAAAGTTAAAAGTTAATAAAATTTGAATCCCATTTAAAATCAAAAATAAGAAAAAAAAATACAATTCTTCACGTTTCAATTCATTGTATTCCAATTTTTTACTATCAATTTTGTTTGTTTCATTCTAAATTTAACAAGTCTTTAAATTCTGGAGTTACCACATCAATTTTGAGAACATTTAGTAACATTAAGGGTGAAATTGAGGGAACTAATTGGTGAAGGGAAATATTGATAATGATCCTATAGGTGAAGGGTATTTTTGTAGTTAACCCTACTCTTTTTTGCATGTGCTAACTTTCTCATTCAATCTTGTATAGCTTCACATCCAACTCCATGCTGATCTCGGATTATTAAGAAAAGAAAAAAAGAGACACTGCAAGTACAACCACTGATGAAATAAGAACCTAGTGACTGCCTCTCCATTTCAGATGCCAGGGTGAAAAGAAAAGGTAATCATTACTTGTGATTACACTAAATAACTTGATGTACACTACACTACTGACTTGGCCTTGCATATTTGGACAAGTTCAATTAAGCTGCCCATGGATCAAGATAAAAGTCAGTTTCAGTTATGTCTAAATACTGGTCCTTTGTATCTCAGTTATGTCTAAATACTTGTCCTTTGTGTCTTTGACCTAACATTGAAATGAAGGGCATATTTTGTGAGCTGCAGGATGTATCCGTAAGGTATAGAAATTAGTAGCTGTAGGTTATCCTGGTATGAGCAATATTGATTGTTTCTTTCATCAGGGTCATTGCTAAACAAGCTGGCCATGCTTATCCCTACAACGCCTCTTCTCATTGTCTTTACTGTTTTTTTTCCTGTTGAGACGTGTCGACTATCAAGGTAAAATATACTGCAAAAAATCTGACCTCGATATCAGTTGCTGGAACCACATGCTGCTCATTCAACAAATATCAGACCTGTCAGCCAGCCTAATCAATAAAAAAAGGAATGAAGAAATAAAATCTCAACAAAAGAAAAGTGTTCAATAAGATGAAAGTAACTGGTTATGTTATTCTCAAGTCATTTTGTTCTAACTGCCAGACCACAAAAGTAATCAGTTTATCGCAGGGATTACCATCGATCAGTGTTGCATTATTACCATTTCAAGTTAAATGATTGTTTTGCAGATCAAAAAAAGGACTGCTAACAGTAAAACAAAATGACTATGGTACTGTATGCAATCACATATTGGATAAGAACTCAAAATGAATGAATTTACCAAACAAGCAACATGGCTGAATTACAGAGATTCACAAGCTCAATTTTTTGTGGAAAACACTATATGTAATTGTCATAATTGATCATGACAAGGACCTGAAGATTATAAAATGGAGGAAAGTGAATATATTTGCATCAAAATAGCATAAATCTGACAAAAATACAAATTGCATCCAAATGAATATAGGGGAGGATGCAGGTTTAGGTAGTAATTAATGCTCATTGGACAAATCAGCATCAACCTGAACCACTACAAAAGTGTTGAAAAAAATAATCAGCATATTGCCTGTAGTTAGCAATTACCACTTCCCATTTTAACAAGTCAAAGTCAAGAAATTAGGTAAAAAAATAGACAGGGAAATGTGAGCATGAAATTGCTGGAAAAGTGATGCCAAGAACAGCCAGGTTCAGAACTTCAAGAAGGAGAGAGAATCACTTAAACCAAATTGATTTGTAAAAGCTTTTTTGGGTGGGAATCCGACATTCCTTTACAAACCAAACTTTGGGATCCTCAAAATCTCATAAGACAAACCCAAGGTATTTTGCAGTCTCATAAACCAAATGCTAGAAATATGAGTGGAATTAACATGTTCGAGCAACTGAAATGAAATATAAACGTACTATCTACATGGCTGGGATAATTCCTGGTCCTATTATCATGAAGTTCTCCAAATCTTTAAACTACTTAACAAGTTTAGCCACTTGTTGCTAGAATTGGACTCCAGAACTCCATATTTTACATTTTATAGCTGGGTTTAAAATCTTGAGAGTCAAACAACAAACATCATGGAGCATGATAAAGAAAACATATTTTTGAATTGTCAACCCAATAGAAAGATCCTAAGCAAAAGTTGCACATCACACCTAGTCAATTACCAAAAATTTTGTTTGAGCTGTAGAATTTGGCAGTGGAACCATATGATATCCCACAAAACTGATTAGACATGTGAGACAATAAAAACAGTTGCATTAAGCTATCATACTGAGAATACATTATAACTTTGTCAACCCTTTCACTAATTTTTTGACAAAGCAATAACTGTATTAGAAAACTTTATGCACCAAAATTCCAAAAAGGATAATAATGAGCTGCTAGTGAAGGAAAGAAGAGATTGACCTTCTTATCTAGCTGCCAATTAGTTGGATGCCGCCAACAAACTGCTCGTCCTGGTTGGTTTTTCAGATAAACTACTTCATCAGACCATGGTGCACACTGATTATGTGAAGCTACTGTGCATCGAACACACCGCCAATGAAATTTCCCTTTGCAAGTGAAACATTCCTGTTTGTAGTGACATGTCACACATGTGCAAAAGAACCACAAATGCTTACTGCTAATAGTCAGCAATATTTGTGACAAGAAGAATCAGGATGCATATATATATATATATATATAAAAGCAATTGTAGAGCACAGTTGACAGGACATCGGTCACGATTGACCTTTCATCCTGGGAACTCCTATTCATCTATTTCACGTTTTTCCTCCTTTTAGTAAAAAAGGTACAACATTGTTACATGGACAGAAAATAGCATCAAATATAAATGTGAAAAATATTGTGTATCAAAGAATGATATCATGACCAACTAGATCTTACATGCTGAGGGCACTTGAATTTTCTCAGATTTGAGACTCCAAGCCCTTCCACAACACATGTCAAGTGATAAACTCCCTGACAGTTACGAACAGAGCATTGCATTCCCTCCCCGGGGTAGATAGATCTACAGCAAAAGAGACATTCCACCTGGAATGGGTACAAGAAGGCTTTGATGTCAGTTGCAGGAAACCATAATTGCACACAATGTGCTTCACAATTACAAATCTGCAAAAAAGGTGTGGAACAAGCATGCTCTAATTTCTCAATTCAAAAACTGGAACCCATATTCATAGTACAATCAGTATAGTATTTCAAATTTCAAACTTTTTTGCATGGCCAGTGTTTACACTCCATTCCTTGGTGATAAAATAAGCAAAATCTGAAAATCTTCAAAGTCAGCCATGAATCAAACAAGAAACTGTTAGCTCCACACATGCATACACTGATTTCTAAATTCAAAAACTGGAATGCTTGTACATACCACATTCCCTATAATATTCAAAATTTCAAATTCTTTGCATGGATAACTTTTACACTCTATTCCTTGGTAAAAAGGTAAGCGAAATCTGGAAATCTTCACAGTCAGTCATGAATCAAACAAGAAACTGTACTAGACATGAACTTCTTCCATAGGCTTCTGAGTTCTGGTTCTTATTGAGTATATGAAAAGAATACAAACTTCTACTGCCAAAGCTCTACATAGATCCCCACAAACCTCAACAATTAGTAAAAGGACATATTTAGCTTTAAAGAGAAAATGCACCAGGCTCCCTCACATCCCTATTGACCTTATTTCCATCCTTCATACCAAAACCAAAAACACAGTATGCAGGCTTGGCACTACAGAAATCATTTCGTACAAAGAAAACACAGGAGTTGAAAGTCTATGACCTGCTAAAAGATGGAGCTCAAGATGATTGAACAACCCAGAATCCATTTAGCATTTAATAAATTGATTAGCTGTTATCCACTTAGTATTTATCCATAATGTGCTTTGAATTATATAATCTCTACAATTGTCCCCTGGAATGAAAGCAAGCTATAATTCGCCCAACAAGCACCAGACAATGTTCACCATAAGGACCCATTCCAGAACTTTAACCAAGATTCCATCTATAATCAATTCATAATTTTCTTTCTTGCAATCTAAATTAAAAACCTTTAACTCTGTCTATCTCCGAATAGATCAGTTTGTAAAACCTATCTTTAGAAGCAATTAAAAGGGGGGAAATCATCAGATCCTACACAAATAGCTTTCCAAAGATCACCCATAATCTATACTAGAGCCAACATGTAAATAATATCACAACACTTACATCCCAAATCATTGAGTAGCACAAATATACAAGAAATCACAATCTCCCTCGGCAAACTTATTAACTAACACAAAAGCAGAATACAGTCCAATAAGATTCTAAAAAGTAAGTAAGAAAGGCAACAAATTCTGTCTTGATATTACCATAAAAAAAGAAGATAAAATTGAAACACTAGAGTAGCCTCCAATATTCACGCAAACCATCGATTTACTACCCCAAGTAACCAAAACTGAAAATCCTAGCAACAAAGTTTTGCTTTTAAGAAGCCCAAAAAAAAATAGAAGCTAAGAAGCAGCATTTTCATATTAAAAAAAATTGCCTCAATTAATTACACCATTTAACCAAAAATTCAAAATTTCCACCCCAAATTCTAACTTCAAAGAAAAAAAAAAGTTTCAAAAAAATCTACCATTTTCTTTGCACCAACAAGAAAAGGAAGAAGGCAGCGAGATTGTGAGACACCCGCATCCATCTTCTTCTGAACCCAAACCCTAACGTAATCATCCAAGCATTTACCATTATTACTACTAATATTATTATTAAACCCCTTCTTGCAACCCAATCGGCTAGCACTGGTCCGCTTCAAAACCCTAATTGAACTCCCATTGCACAAATCTGCCGCTCCTTCTGGAACACTTTGGTCCCATTTAACCAGGGTTTTGACTGTAACAGAAGTTATTGTCGCCGTCGTTGAGGTAATTGAATCTGATTGATCAATGGCATCGGGAGGAGGAGGGAGAGGAGAGTTGGGTTTGAGAGCAGGGCAGCGCGTGAGAGTAAGAGAAGAGGAGAGAGAGAGGTTACCTCCTAGTCCTAGATCTGGCATTTTAATTCTCTCTCTAGTAACTCTACTATCGGAGAGAATTTTTTTGTATAAATCCTTCCTAGCAGTAATTTGGAGTTTTTTTTTTTGTTTTTGATATGAGTATTTTGGGCGGGAAAAGGTGACGCTTGTAGTTTTGAGGTTGTGGCGTTGGGAGCTGTGAAATGGCTCTACGGGGGTTGATGTTGTCGGGATTTTACGGGATTGCCCAAGTGAAATGATAGTGTGCATTCGTGCTTATGTGCCCCGTGACTGTGGGGGTCAATTTCGGTAAGTGTGATTTTTAAAAGTATATTTTATTTAAAGATATATTAAAATACTTTTTAAAAAATATTTTATTTCAAGAAAACATTTAAAAAAAATATAAATTTTATGTTTTTAACATAATTTTAAAACACACATAAACATTTAAAATGTTTAAGAGTTTAATAAATAATACTTTTTAAAATATTTTTTATTTAAAAATATATTAAAATAATATTTTTTTAATGTGGTTACAATTATTTTTCAAATAATTTTTTGTGTTAAAATATATTAAAATAATATTTTTTTAATTTTTAAAAATTATTTTTAATATTACCACATCAAAATAATTTAAAAATACTAAAAATATATTAATTTATAGTAAATAAAAAATTAAAATTTTTTAAAATATTTTTAAAATATAAAAACAAACAAAACTTCGACTACAGAACTCCCTGAACACAAAAACAAGCAGCAAAGGTGGAGGAGCGTGTCTGTGAAAATTAAAAACTACTGTGACTTGTCTTCCTTGTTAATTACTGTGGCATTTGACGTTGTTGAATTTTACCATTTGGATTTTCAATTGGTTAAAAA
>Ga0307514_10002831_pt1 | contig 17372 bp, 21 predicted proteins | sample 16_EM_MG_FD_203088 | JGI IMG/M metagenome (GOLD analysis project Ga0307514, IMG submission 203088) | Populus trichocarpa ectomycorrhiza microbial communities from riparian zone in the Pacific Northwest, United States - 16_EM | ecosystem: Host-associated > Plants > Roots > Unclassified | place... | reverse complement strand
TGTATTTTGTTAGGGACAGGAGGTTTACCAATTTCCACGCCAGATGCCATCTGTTGCAGTCACTCTATATCCTATTTGTTGAGATGCCCCAAACGCTGATGTCATACTTCGAGAGTATCTGGTCTTGCGTAACCATTATCCTGGGTTGTAAGACAAAGCTCGTGAGATCGGATATCGCAATCCAAATACCAGCTAGAACCCAGTTTGATTCCTTGTGCAAGAAATTGGCCATCTAATAAGAACTTGATATTGTGAGGGCCGAAATTTGAGAAATAACCTCGATCTGCTAGAACTACCATAGAGAATAAATTGACTCGAGTTTGCAGAGTCGGCATATATAGGACTTGCTTGATATGCACTTGTAAGACCTCCCTTTCGACTCGTACAAATAAAGGAATGGTTCCGTAATAGCTTGCAGATACCCAGCCATTTCCTGTCAGGATCTCCACTGGTGGTATGCATGATGTCAAGTGCAAGAACAAATACTTGAAAGAGCTGTAATGGTTGCTTGCGCCTGTATCTACTAACCACTTTCCGGGCTCATTCCCAGGTCCCACTCCACCCTCTTCTTTAATTTGCATTTCATGTTTCCCTTGCTGTACTGATCTAGCATATTTCGACTGAAAGTTCAACTTGCCCACCAAACCGAGGTTGTGCCAAGAGGTTTGGGTATAATTCGATGATGCGAAATGGTCTATGGAATCAAGGTTAGGACCGACATAAGATGTGGGGTCCAAAGCGTCTTCAAGTGTAGTTTGAAAAGCTTGTTGATGAGGCCGGGTATTTTTAGCAGGTTGAACAGGAGGCTGGGTAGCATTTGTAGCAGGAGGTTGTTGTTGTTGAAGAGAAAATCTACATTGCTTTCTCCATTCTTCCTTATCAATCATCCATCGGGGTTTTAGTTCAGGATGGTTTATCCAGCAAATAGATTCATTGTGACCCGAAACTCCACAAACAGTGCAGGGTGGTAAAGTACGTGCATATGGATATGTACGATAGGTCTAGGGGGTAAGAGGTTGCCGGTGGGGTCCTGCATGTTGATTGTTGAACATATTGAAATGCTCATTACCTCGAGATTGACGATCCTCAGCCGCCGTCATGGCTACGGCAGTAGGTCCATGTATCGAACCAGGATTTACTTGATGAGGATTGATATTGTATTGGTTCGTGATTATTGTTACAGAGAGTTTCAGATCATCAGGTCTGGTATCAACAAAGCCTTTGGCTCTCTCCTCTTCAGCTTCTTCTATCATTTCTAGCTCAGCAGCTTCAAGTTGTTAGGAAACCATGTCCACCGTCAGACGCCAGACTGATCTCAAGGAGGCTTTTGTACTTCAATAATCCTTGCCCACTCCATTAAGAATTCTCTGAGCTATCCTATCTTGAGCGACCTCTTTACCCATTTCTTTAAGCTGACTGGCTAGAGATTTCATGTAGACCACCCAAGAGCCAATTGATTGATCCGGACATTTTCTAGCTTTGCTGAAAGCTTCCTCGACTTTTAGGATATTCACAACGTCTGTTGAGACGTATTTGTCTGCAAGCAATTCCCATGCATCAGTACCAGTATCGGCCTCCAAGATGATAAGTTTTTGCTCTCGTTCACAGTAGAGATGAATGACTGTGAGAGCTTTATTCTGGTCACGGATCCATTTACGACGTAACTCCTCTTGCTCGGCTGGGGTCTGTCGTCTTGGAGTACATCCCACAGATCTTTCATGATTAAAACCATCCTCATGTCCCTCTTCCATTCTTGGTAGTTGGAAGAGTTCAGTTTGATGATGGTGACGTCTTTATCCATTGGTTCAGCCATGTTGCTGAAATAAGAAAACTTAATCTCGCAGTGAAGAAGCGTTTCCAGGCTTCATAACCTGGAAGCACCAGGTATAGAGGGACAAGGCAGGATGTGAGAGGGCTGTATGCAGTGAGGGAGGATATTGTATTGTGCTACGGTATATATATCAATGAGAGAGCTGTATGCAGGGAGGACAGGTATCTTGTATTCTTGTAGGTATCTCTAGTGGAGTGGATGATGATCATTTCTAGTCTCTGCCTACCCCAGCCTACCCCGTAGTGCCTTATGTCATCCACCTACCCCAGCCTACCCCGTAGTGCCTTATGTCATCCATCCCGCTCATCCATCCTCCATTCTCATCCCGAGCGTCGTACTCAGAGGGACTTGTTCCTCCACTTAAGCTATGAGAGATAGTAGTTGCAACTTAGTCTCGGCCCATTGTAACTAGACTAAGTAATAATCTTGGATTGGAATTACGCTTGGTACATAGATGGATTAGTGCAATACCACATGTAGTTAGACATCATCATCTCTATCAGCCTCAAAGGGGTGGGAACGGGGCCGCCTCACAGCCTATGGCTCCCCTCGGGGAAGGCTTAAAAAAAAAACCCCCAATTCTAAAACTACGTTAGAAGTAAAGTGCCCAACGGGGTTTCCGATCAAGCGGCCAGCTATTTCTGGGAAGAATAGGCTCAAATTTGGGGATCAGAAACTACATGTATGATATTTTCTCCACAGAATCTCAACATATTTATAGTCTTAAAAATCAGCTATTGAAATGGATTGTTACCTGGATGACTACGGACCGCAGACCACTGAAGTACTGGCTGCACATCATCGGGAGAGGGGAGGAAGACTAGTCTGGTTGTCACGAGGGGTTGTGACAACCAGACTGCGGTGTGGCCCAAAATGCGGTACACCTGTTGAAGTTCTCGCTGGTGGCAGGTGGGATAAGGAGGGCGATGGAAGAGATAAGGTGAGACCCAGTCTGGCGGGCACAGGTTCCTGAGCCACTACATGTAGTTAGTCTAGCTTAGTTTACTTCGTATTCAGCCTGACGAGAGACCGCACCTACTATAGTAGGCTGCCAAACCCCAGGCCCGGTCTCTGCCCCTTCCCCCTTGCTACGTACAAAAAGGTAACTTAACGTCTCAGAAACCTCATCACCTCCCGGAACCACTCTGGATCCCGCCTTGCCTCCTCGAGCGTCCTGCCCCTTCCCGTCTCGCACCCGTGGGCACCCCAACATGTGGACTGCGTTTTGGGCGATGCCGCAGTCACATTTACCGTCTTTCGCTCTCCCTATGACCCACAGCCATCGCTTTAAAGAGCCGCGGTCCGTGGCGATGTAGGTGAGGCCCCGCAGTGCCTCCCTGTCCCACTTGCGCTGGCTTGGACACGTATGGGAAGACTTGTCTGATACCTCCTTTGCGCTTCCGTCTCCTACCAGCCTGCATATTTCTTGTCTCTGCGATCCTTGTCTGTGACCATATATACCAGGCCTTTGATTGCCCTCGTGGACCATCTCATGTGCGGTAGCGCTCTGGGGTGTATCGGGTATGCCTGCTTAATTCCTGCTGGCGTCGCGATGTCTGGCCGTCCCATCCTCCAACCCATCTCTACCTCTTCCCTCGCTCTCTGATCCGCCTTCTCATTCCATTCCATGCCCTGATGTCCTCTCACCCATGATAGCTCTCGCGGTCTCGCAATCATCTGTGCTTTCAATGTTTCTTCAATCCAGGAGCGCGGAGCGCGGTATTGTAGGCTCCAGATTCTCTGGATCACCCCTTAACTGTCCAGTGCTACCCTGTCACATCTTTCCCAGGCCAGCATCACCCCGACTGCTTCCGCGTCTGCCGCCGTCGCTAGGGTGCCTAGGTACATCCCCTTCGTGCGAATGACAACCGCGGAGGTATGCTTTTCCTCTATCCATGGTGTCGGTCGCTGAATTCCCGACGCCCTTATGATGGCAGCTGGCTCCTTAGCTGTCCAGTGCCACTGCATCTTGGCCTGGGCACGAGCCGAGCCAACTCGAGCCCAGTGGAGAAGGCTGAGCCTCCTTAAGGAAATGACGAGCCGGCTCGTGCCCAGGCCTAAAGAGAGGCAAGGTAATCTGCCTACCCACGCATCACACAAGATGGATGGTTATATATAACGCCCTGTGCTTGGCTCCTAGTAGGGGCGTTCACAGTTGTCCTTTCTCGTGTCCTTTCGGTTTCCCACTCGGTGTCCTTTCGGTCCTTTCTGCGAGGAACATGGTTGTTCCCTTTTCGAGTTGTCCTTTCACTAAGGAAAGCGCTAGCAAGAGTCTAAGTTATAGTTCGTCCGGGGGTGGGAAAATTTTCACCCACTATAACACATTTTACTTAGACTCTTACTAGCGCTTTGCGCACTCGTGTTTAGAGATACCTACTACTGACAGGACAGGGTCAGGTGACCTGCCTGAGTGAGGTCAACGACATCACCGACTACATCACCAGCTCTATATCACCGGTGATATGTCACCAGCTACATCACCAACTACATCAACAACTCTACATCACTGACTCACCGATGGGATAGAAGGAATATATAAGGCTCGAGGGGATGAAGGAGACAGGAACATAAATCGATAGATAGAGAGATCAATACACAACACACATATCTTGTCAACTGTCACAACAATGTCCCGCATTGTTGACATATTGCATGTACCCGTAGTCGAACTCTGCAACAAGCAAGAAAACAAGACTAAAATCAAGGCTACTTGCGCTATTGTTCTAAGAGCATAGCGGGAGATCCGGGCTCAAAATTAAATCCATTTGTCGCATTCAAAGTTAACCGTCCTTTTGCCTGTCCTTTTGCCAAGAACACTTGAAAGCTAAAGGACGGGTGAAAGGACACCTGAAAGGACAACCGTGAACGCAGCTAGTGTGATACAAAGGAGGCTCGTGAAGTTTTTGTGTTGCCCAAAGCCGCACGTGCTCCTAGGCCAGTTCCCAGTAGAGGTGCCCCACCTCTCTCGTTTCCCTTTCTCTGCCCCAGAGTGAGGTTGCCAGGTTGGTCGAGGTCTTCTCACTTAGTTGCTCCCCCGATGGCCTCTCCCCGGGTCTGTTGGTCAATGGTGGCGTGGGCACTAGAAGGTAAGGTAGATCACCTACATCACCACGGGCCGCGGGCCCCCGAGGCGCTGAGGGGCAGGGACCGGCCCAGAAGGGGAGAGAGGCACCTGGACCACCAGAAGGCTGCGGCCCATCGCCATAGTCTAGATAGGCTAAATGCGATTAATGACTCCTTTAAAAAAAAAAGCCCCCGAGGCGCTGGTAGGTAGGTAATAATAGGTATGTGTCATAGGGAAAGCGGAGGATGACAAGTGTGAATGCGGAGTGGCACAGAACGCCGCCCATCTACTGGAGGGCCCGGGGGTGGGCGATGAGGAAGGGAGGACGATGGGGGAGCTAGGAGGAGATCCGGAGTGGTGTCGTGAAGTGGTGAGATTTTTGCATCGTTAGACTGTTGTATGTAACTACCAGGGGAGTACTCGAGAACGAGGCGACTAAGGCTCCCTTCGGGGAAAGGCGAATAGACTCAAAAAAAAAAAGGTCAAAGGTTTTCAATGCCACGGCGACAGGGATGCAAAGGCTTACAATGCCAACTTATAGCGCATGTGTACCCTGACCCCATGAAGACCATCTATTACCACCCTGAAACAGAAGGAATGAAATATAATTTTTAGATATAACAAATTATAGTTCATTGGGTTTCAACATCAAAAAAGAGAAAGAATAGCAAAGCAAAGCAATGACCTACGCTTATCTTCTGCCAGCACAATATGGGCATCAAGCTACGACGAATATCATAATATTATACATACGAAACAGCTAGCATATACTGGAATCGCTATAGAGCATGAGATTACATTCATTCATACGGCTTGAATCTTTATGAATTGAATACAAGGTCTTGGATGTAGGGCTTGTAAGTGGGTAAACTATAATAGAGACCCACGTATGGATAGGCTCAAAAAAAAAAAACCCCCCCATAGCTAAAACCAAACTGCTGGTTTACTAGACATCTCTTGAACCTTACCTGCGCCAAGACAACAATCAGGGCCATTAACTAAATGTTCAACAGTCAAACACGTGCCATGATTCAAGTTAGGAAAAGGCATAACCAAATATAAGTCAACTTATGGAGTATTGCCAGTCGAAAAAATGAAACAGGCATTATTAGGAAAGATTGTCAATCGGAAGCATGGAACATCAAGCGTGGAGTTGCCTAAGCACCCGAAAAATAGAGAAAATTGAGGGGGAAGATGTAGGGAATAAATATATCAGGGGTGGTGATGCGCTCAGCACCTGCAGTCAGGACAATTGGTATAGCAGCAGTAACTTGGGTGGCACCCTCGGCAAATCACGGTTCTTGTTGTGGAGGAACAATGCCCAGTGTCGTGTAGGGACTTTTTCTCTCCTGCCTTCTCCACTCCAGTCTTCTCCTTGCTTATCAATGTATTCCATAGTGAACATCTTTTTTCCTTTTCCAAAAGCTTATTCCAAGGGCTCTCTGGTTTTTTCAGAGTTGAGTTTGGCTGTTGGGACCCACTCAAACCCTTTGCAGTAGTAGTTGCGGTAGCAGCAGCTGTGGCGTGGATATAGGGATGATACTGAATGACTACTGGATAATAGACTGTAGAGTCAGGAGCGATGGGTACAACGTAGAGCACTGCGGGTACCGAGATGTGATTGACAGTTTGAGACATTGTACGGGTGTACAACAGGCGTAGGGATAACAGAGACAGGATTTGTTGATACCCTGATTGGAGAGATAAGAATAGTGGTGCTGGAAGGTAGTGAATGAGATCGCATTGGTATAGTATTGAAATCAAAAACACTGAAGAGAAACAGCCGTATATATAACCAAATCGAAGTATTCACCCTCAAATGACATTACTATTCTTTCTCCCCCCCCTGATTCGCAGTTTTCTGTTCTGCGTGCCTGGAATGGTATCTCCATTACTCTTGAATCCTGGCACTCGACACTTGCTTGTATGAATGGATCACACATACATATGTATATGTATCTGAATACTATCAATAAGCCTCACCTTGGCAGTCATACATATACACGAGAATTGGCTATTAAAAAAAACTATTAAAAAAATAGTGGCATATAATTAGGCCTCCACAGGTAAGCCATTTCATACTTAAGCCCCAATTTGGTACTTCCCGTAAGTACGGCTTAAATGTTGGTTCCATGGTTTATGTCCCTAGTTACGTTGGGTTCTAAATTCTAAATTCAAAGTTGTCTTGGCAGCGCAACCAACGTTCAGACCTTCAATGTGTGCTTCTCGTACCCAGACTATCGCTCGTGACTCTTGGCACGCGTTGCGGCACCCCACTTCCTTCTATATATTGAAAGATAAGTCGTATATATAAGGCCTCTGCATTTATTTTAAGCAGGACCAATGCCAAGCATTTCCGAATAAAAATTACAAGTCTGGGCACGAGAACACCTCTGCATGTGACATTTGCCGTAGTTCCAATCGCATTTTTTAATTATATGTATGCCTGGGGCATTGGGATTTTTATATTTTTGTATTTTTTTTTTGAGTCTGTATGTCTTTCCCCCGAAGGGAGCCTTAGGCTATGAGGCGGCCCCGTTCCCGCGGGGATTTTTGTATTTTTTTTTTCTGGCCCCCAAGGGAGCCTTAGGCTATGAGACGGCCCCGTTTAGTCTGGTTGCACGACCCCCCGTAGGCCCGTTCCCGCCCCTTTGAAGGCTTGGGTTTACCAAGGCCCATTCAGGCTAGTCTCAATATGAACTTCACTGACTAAGCATGGGGAAACCTCCTCAGGACCAAACCCATGCTCCCTGGCCGTTAGGAAACTTCTATGTAGTAGTACTTACTATGCAGTATATATAGGCTGGTTAAACCTTAGTATATTCATTAAGGCTTGCAATATACAACCGTAGGGATTTAGATCACCCTGTCGCCAAGCGCTCTCATTGGCTGCGTTTGCCAATGCTTACGAGCTTCGTCATGATCGTCCTCTTGCCACTGGAATTGGAAGACCCTCCCAAGAACAATTCTCCAAGCACCAACCAGGGCACCCATTGGGTGGATAGCTAGCCCCGCATTCATGCGAGACTCCTTGGTGCCATATCTGTACCACATAGAATGGATCAGAAATCAACATTATGAGCAAACGAGAAGGGCTATATATATAATACGAAGGGGAGCCACAAGCACACCGTCACGTTTGGTCTGCATATGGTCGGTTTACGAGACACATGTACCCTTGAATATTCAATTGAGTATAGGTCCCCGAAGACTGTGGATCACTTCCAAGCAGTGCCAGAGCCCTATCAGCGTTAAGTCCCTCAAAGGCCACATGTCCCGAGCTACTTAGGAAATAATTCAATTGCTGATTAGTGCAAACCGCGACGAAAAGGCTTTGGTCCAAGCTCTTCCTTGACATAAAACCGCTGCAAGTGGGTTTAGTCACCACTGCCGTACTTTCGCCCATGGATATCCGGATAGCCTTGGTACACGTGCACGGGTACAGGGGAAGGAGATTGCTAGCATGGTGAGAGGTTGTTTCAATACAAACTCCGCAGTGCACGGTTGAATATGCAGTTCAACTGAGGTAACCATGCTGTACCTATCAGCTCACCAGGCTAGGTAGCAATCTCTTTCCCCTGTAACCGTGTAGGTTTCTAGAATCAGGTCTCTATGCATAATCAGGCACAAAACACCGAGTGGGCAATTGAGAGCAGTGAGGAGACCCCTGCCAAACAGTCACGACCTGCACCAATCAGATCCAGGAAGGGTTACCTCCACTACATACATCTATGATACTAGTCTCGGCTACGATACGTGAACTTGGCAGAAAGATGTCTGGTGGGGAAGTGTGCCTTCTGGCTCTTCCCATAGTATAGGTAGTGCAGCACTAGCCACCCGTACACCAGTATTTCTTTCCAACCTAACTATGTATAAACTTGGATGCTAGATTACTTACGTGACAGAGGCCCAAATAAAACATCGCAGTTACACCTGCTGCAGTACGAAAGTATGCTCCTCGGGCATTTCTGGAAGACAAAGACAATAACACAAAAAGCTGACAAACAAACGAGTCCATGTATATTAAGAAGTCTCGGCCCTTCCCAAAACTACCTTCTCTCTACCCCGCGATTTATGTTCGCTGTTGTGTGTCGTCCATACCTTTCCGCTTAACAGAACTTGGTTTCCTTGCCGTTTGCCGTAAAGCAACGTTCTACCTATCAATTCACTGCCACATCCAACAAAAAAGGGACCTGTTCCGGTTCGTTGCGTCAGCCTGGGAGATTCGCTGGCATCCTAAGGCTCGCTTCTGTGATTTTTTCCTCTGGGGATGAGGCCACAGATGTCGATCTTGTCGCATTCCGCTTTGTAAGGGAGGCCACACAAGGATATCTAAATTCCAGCCTGAAGTCCATGGTTTAAGAGCGGCTTGAGCTGCTGTTGTGCCGTTGCATTCGACCTTCAACATCCACCCCTGACCTTGATGGAATGTGGAGTACTCCTATCAGGCACGCAACTCGTTAGCGACGCGTATTCACTTATTGAATTGGGCGGATCAAATTATGCCATCACCAACAAAACAATTACCGTCATCACCACCTTGCCCGATTTTGACAACGGCTGCTGGCTTCAACTTTGAGACCATGAAATCCGCTCCGGGAAGCACCACATCATTATCATCCCCTTGAATCAAGATTTGCTTCTCTTACACTTTCTGGATCCTACCAGATCTCAGCATTGTCAATTTTGCAAAGTTGGATTTTGATCGTAGTCAGGGACATTTGCTGATATAACTTGTGATTGTGCTCAGTGTAGTTGAGTGTCTGTATGATGATGATGTCCTCTGGTGCTATAGGACTTCGGATTCAACCATTGTCAAATGGACACATCACCACAGGGAGAGAGGCGCCATGCAAGGAATAGACTTTAAGCATCAACTGGAAGAAGGTGTGTTTCGGCATGACCTGATCATGAAGTGACGCCCTGCAATGAGTATAGCCTATCATTTGCCGAGGTTGTCTTGGGAATTGGTGATCCTCGGATCCGAGATGCGTCGGGATAAACTATTGATCCAATAGTCAGCGGAAGAGAAAGACTAAGTAACCGCTTCAAGTTCGAGTTACAGAGTGAGTGCACACTTCTCCCAGAGATTGTATGGTATGCCTCGATGCTTAATCTGTCTAACTCTTGTTCCACCAAATGGAGTTGGGTTGTCTTCGGTCTGGATTCTGGTTGTCAACTCACAAATTAAAAAGGCGGTGCGCTTCTTGCTGTCATGATCCGTTAAACATCGTTAGAGCGAGTGATAAGGGAAAGGTTTCAGGATATTGCTTGCTTCTATGGGGCCTCTCGATCTCTAGTTCGGGGCGACATGTTGTGTTTAGCAGTCGACCCCTTGTGACACCACTTGGTTAGTTTTATTCAGGTAATTCTGTTATTTGGCAGCAACGTACGAGAGAGTCAGATTACACTCACCGAGTCATATTAGAAGGTGCACATGGGCAGCTCCTGGTTCATTGCAAGCGGTGGGATCCAGCTCAATACCCAGCCACCGCCGTGTGTGGGGTTTGGCTAAGATTTTGTTCATTAATGAGTCGACACGTCGTACCAGACCATAACACGATGTACATGTACTATCCGCTGGTGTGCTGTGCACACACAGGTAGACAAAGTTTTACAAATCTCGCCTGCCATGTGAGATCGACTTTTGGGTAGGTAGTATCTCAGCAATGTCGCCAATCTATTCACTGTCAAGATTCGAGTGAGAACTTGGGCACGTTTGGGTTTCTGGGTTCTTATGTGCGACTCCTTTCACGCACTGCCATCCTAACGCTGTCTAGAAGCACCGAGATAAAGCCCTGGCATGGCCAGTTGGCTGATAGGTATCCTTGCTAGGGACCGCCCCCCCGGGGGTAAATTCAAATGCAGCGGAGTACAGGACTCATATGCGTCGGAGCTCCACTGATTGCCTAACTTGGAATGGAGAGAAACGGCAGCTCTGATTATCCTTTCCCGTGGGGAGGAAGCCTCGGGCTCCCTGTCACCTAGCTAGGCGGAAACGATTTCCTGACGAACGGAAACACTGCGGGACAATTGGGGAACCCTCCAGCCCAGATTTTTATCAACCAACACCAGCCAGCGCTCCAGTATAGTATTCCCTGTCCAAAGGCTGACACACACACTCAACCTTCTGGGACATACATTGCCCTCCACCCTAATTTGCTCTCCCATACACGGTCCAGCAGAAGCCAAGGGACACTTCTGCCGACAGCGTACATCGAGAGCCAGCAGGATTGCATTAATGCTTCGGAGAAACCTTGAGATATTAGGTCACACTCGATCTACACAATAGTGTACTGCCTCACCAAGGGTGGCAGACTACAAGAGCTCGACCCAGCACGCTGTCGTATGGTTTCAGGTTAATATTGCAAATAATTCAGGTGCGGGTTGCGCATCCCTTCAATATAGGTGGACACGTGGAGATGAAGGAACAGTTATGAAGGAGGAAACGGACCATTGGTTCAACCTTCCATTCATGCATCCATGCAGAATCGGGCACAAGCACAGCACCTTTCATGACCTTGCTGATCATATTAACTCTTGGGCCATTGGGCTGGCCTCGTGGCAAGGTAGAGTCGTTGGTAGAATAGCAGGGGATATGAACCGTTGTACACGGAGTAGGCTTCGGATCCCTGGGATTCGCCAAAAGAACCTACAAAGGGATAGACCATCTACAAATCACCACCCACCACCCAGGAACGCACCATACCCCCTCCGAGGAGAAACTCTTTTCGAGGACAACGGTGCTGGGTGCCACCGGTCATGCTTGCTGCCACTGCTGAGTTGCAATTGCAGAGGCTGCACGTAAATGTGCAGCACCATTCAATTACCAGGGGCTTCAATACCGGAACAAAAGTACACCATGTGCTGGTGGAACAAATATCAAATTTGTGATAGCTGCGCGGCAGCCTCTCTACGCTGCATAACTGGCAGTGGCAAACAGTAGAAGGAATACGTGGCATCGATTCCTCAAGGCCCAAGGAAGGTATGGTGATCTGATGTGATGACGAATTGGTCCGAGACTCACCACTGTACCCCAAAGTCAGTTTCCATTCAGTACCATACGTCGGCATGTCGCATCAAACGTCTTACGTATGCCCTAGTACTAGCATACTGTACTTCCCAGAAATCTATCGAATTCGGAATCAAACCTGCAACTGGTGGCTCCTTGAAAGTGCCCAACAATCGCCCATCCCGTTCTGATAATTTATGTATACAGCCCACTGCCAGTGCCCCCTCCCCCCTCCAAAGCAAGAGGCTTGCGATGAACTTATACATGAGGCTAGTCCGAGTAGATATTCAGAGCGGCAATTGATGTGCTAACCGAAAATGTAACGTTGACGTTGTTGTAGCACTGGCTTTTTGCAACACTGCAATTGTGTTGCCTCGTTTCTTGCCACGGACTCATGAGCCGGTCAGTCAATCCCTGATTTTCTAAACCACTTTCGCCAACACACGCAGTTTTAGCCCACGCGATGCACGTGAGGGTGATTTCGAGGAGTTAATATTCAGGGCATTAATGTTTCCCGCCTTCTTAGTATCAGCTCACGCTGACAAACTATCCAGGGCTTCACACACTATTCGCGCGCCATAGCTAGTACGGGTTGCACAACAGATCCCGATGGGATTTCACAAATTCCATATGCACAGCTCAGATTTTGCCAAGCACTTTTGAGCCCTGACATCATCAGTTCACTGGCCTAGCATGCATTCCCTTAACAGGGTTCCTAAAAACTTATACAGTACATACTACAACCACTGCTACGGAAGCCTCATCCGTGCGAATGAGCCCTAAAGCATTCATTCCTTCTATTTCGGAACAGTGGTTCATAAATTCCGGCCTGATCCCCGAGTTCGTCTTGTTGTTAGAAATACATTGAGGCCAATACTCTCTCTCGCTTAGATTGTTAACTGTATAGCTGCACCTGGTCGTTGTACGTGTGAGGATCAAGTCGACTTCTGGGGTCCCCTACCACGATCTTTTTTTCCTTTTTTTTTGGAGTCCATACGCCTTTCCCCTTTACCACGGATCCACTGCTCGACTGATTGGAAAACATGCATTGATCCAGCGTATTGGTGAGGTTGCGGATGGAGATGGGGCCCGAAATATAACGAATTTCATGGCACACCAACAACCGATGCTCGAACAAACCAGGCGCTGCCAAATCTCCACCATCCCACTTTTGAAAAAGTCAGCTGCATGCATCGCCCTGCACCTACAAAACGGTGTCCGGCAGTTTCCCAACTGGTGCTCTCGTATACATAAGACTTTGCTTCAGATCTCTTTGAGCGCCCTTGCAAGCCTCGACCTTCCACTGGTATTGCCTGCTAATTCAAATTCGACCACCATGCTAAAAGGAAGGCTACATCTTACAGTCTGCCTCCCAATGTCGGAACGGCCTCTTCCAGAAAATTCCAGCAGCCCCACTTTACCGATTGACAATCAAATTTTCTATCCCAAGCCCGAAACTGTCTGAATATTTAACCCATTAATCAGGTCAAGCCCCAAGACAACGGTGTCAGCACCCTGAGTTGTGGAAGTTCTGTCAGTTTTATGGTAATTTAGAGCAACAGTCCCACCTGAAAATGCTCCATCCCAGTCTGGTGCTAACATAGCAAGAGGTGCAGTTATAAATATACCCCGCAGTGTTCCTGCTCACCACTGATTCCAACACCATCCCAACTACAACTCCCATATCTCATCCATAAGGACTGGAGTCCCCGGTAAAGAACTGCGCTTCAGCTGCCTGCTCTCAGTTGTGGAGCACCACAGTCTGTTGGCGTGTTGTTCTCATACAAAGGGCTGATACTTAGGTTTTGTATATTACGCCTGCAAGATATTCAAGTCCAAATCGATCCATCTCACATTCGCAATAATTGACATTATCCAGAGAGCTAATATATCCTCATAGGGTTTTCGGTACCTCTTATTCGCTTGAAAGGCGACTGCTCAAATAGCCGATTCTAGAACTACTCAGAAACTGAATGCTAAGACTCCTAGATCCCTACCGTCCATCTGTGATATTCCGCAGGAGGGCTGCGCTCGTGTCTTTGGATTTTGCAAACTGTACTCTGAAACTTCCAATATCCCCCCAAATAATAGAACCAATCTGACACAGTGCGTACATATGCAGTCAAGGCCTTAAAGTAATAAATGGCAATGCATATGGGAGGTGCTCCCGAATCTAAAGTGAACTCCAGTCAGCCTCTCGTAGTCTCCTCGACTATAACGAAGGAGTTTGATGAAGTGTCTCCAGCAAAGCAATCTTTACAGAGTGAAGATCTGGAGGGTGTGTACTTGACTCCATTGGCTTCACAAAGTATAACAGCCGAGGTGGACATACAAGGACAGCAACACCGCCACTCGGTACATTCGCCACGCCAGTACCCACACCCAGAATGGCCGTACTCGATACCAACAGACAACCCCCACATCCCTACAATACGGGAGATGAACGATCCATCATATTCCGTACTCACCACACACCCGCAATTCAGGTATGATTCTGCTGGGTTTCAACAATCCATGACAACATATGGTTACCAGGCTCATGATACTTCAGCAGTCCCACCCCTTGCGAATACAGTATATTATCCGTATCCCAACTATTACAGCCCATTCGTCCCACAATATCCTCCACAAACCACCCCAGCCACACAAGTCACCCCACTACAAGGGACTTATTTTTACACTCCCGGATACCCTCATCTCTACCCACAAAATCCCACCTTCATTACTACTATCACATCAAATGCACCTCGCCAACAACCTCAACTAAATGCCCCCCCGCCTCGCTGGCCTCCAGCCCAGCACTCAATGGCCAATTGTGCCTACATGACGTATACATTCACTCACCAGGCAGGGACGCAGCCTATGCAACCTAGTTTTTCCCATCCAGCACCGAGCATACAACAGCCCCCACAACAGTACTCGGCGGTGCCACCTCGATATATCCGAAGACACAGCCACCCCAGTAGAAACCCCCCGGCAAGGGTAAGGATCAGTGGGCCTGAGTTACCCCATCCTGGGTGGGCACAGGTTACTCGAGGGAATGGTCAATCAGGTAGCCAAAGCACCACAAGTGCTACAGCCACTCCAATCCCCAATATACCTGATTCATCCATTGCACATACCGCATCATCATTATCACTCACCCAACCCAATCCTCCCCCTTATCCACGCTTAGGGGATGAAGTGCCCTCAATGCAGACTGCCGAGACCCTCACTCCAGTCATTTCTGGCACTCATCCCACTTTACCCCGAGGCCCCCCAAGAAAACCGAGGCAGTCCGGGCATGCCTTATGGGTTGGGAACATGCCACCTGGGGCAAATATAATTGAATTAAAGGATCACTTTTCTCGCGGAGCCACCAACGAAATTGAGAGTGTATTCCTCATTTCCAAGAGTAACTGTGCGTTTATCAACTACAAAACTGATGCAGCCTGTAATGAAGCAATGGCAAGATTCCACGACAACAGATTCAAGGGAGTTCGGTTAGTTTGCCGGTTAAGAAGGGCTTCAGTGCCGCCGGCATCACCATCTGGGGCAACAACGAATTACGACAGACCAGTTGCTACAGAAGGAGCGGTGTGTCAAGAGGCTCGGTTTGAGGGACAAGTGAAAACTGGGACAGAGGCCATTGAAGGGGTGGAGGTGAAAGTGGAGGATACGCGGGAGAACTACAAGGACAGAATTTTCATTCTAAAAAGCCTCACAGTCGAAGACTTGGACCTGAGCGTGAAGAACGGTGTTTGGGCTACGCAATCACACAATGAAGAAGTCCTCAATCGTGCGTTTGAGGTTCGTACTAATATCTTCTACATTTTCAGGCATGTTACTGATGTTTCAAATGTAGACATCCGAGAATGTTTACCTCATCTTCTCGGCCAATAAATCCGGTGAATATTATGGATACGCCCGAATGATGTCTAGAATTCCCAGACAAGATGTTGGTGAGAGTGGCGGCCACACCAACCCTGATAATTCAGCGATGCTTCAGAGAATGGCAACCGGGGGTGGACTACCGGCAGCCCTGCTACCAAAAGCAATTCCCACGCCGGCTACAGCCACGGCTCCAGAGGGCAGGATAATTGACGATTCCGCGCGAGGTACAATCTTCTGGGAAGCCTCGGAGAGAGAATTAATAGACGGCGATGCAGCAGGGGATGAAATGGACGAATTCATTGCAGGCGCAAAGTCATGGGGGAAGCCATTCGCTGTACAATGGATTTCTACCACAAAACTTCTATTTCACAGCGCTAGAGGGTTGAGAAACCCTTGGAACTCAAACCGGGAAATAAAGATTGCCAGAGATGGTACTGAAGTTGAACCAACTGTGGGGATGAGGCTCTTGCAGGTGTTTCACCGCCTGGGTGCAGGAAGCACACCCTTGAGCTGATTGCCTGAATTTTTCCCTCTGAATCAATGATCCTGCGATCAGTATGAACATGTCGATGGAATTCCCACCTTGAGTTGTAGCGAGTAAATTGGTGGAGCGTTCCTTTTTCCTCATCATTTAATGTCAATTGGTTTCACATCGAGAGGCGGGTGCCATGGTTAGGAAAAGGAGTCATTTATGTGGTGACAATTCTTACTTTTAGAGAATATTTTTGATCACGGGATAGACTCATTGGTGCTTTTCGTGACATGTGGTTAAGTAGCCTTAGGCTCCATCTGAGACCCAACCTATACAATTGGCAAGCAAGACTGCAGTCTTAAACACGGTCGGGGTATTTTAGTGCGAAAAGCATACGGTCGATACAGTCTGGCTAATCTATGATTACCTGCTCAAAACTGACTACAGAATCAGAATCAGAGGCCTCAGAGGGGTCGGAGTCATTGGAGTCAGAGAGATCCACACGAATATCTGGTACTTGCCAGACTAGCATGAAATACACTGAGGTACCTCTCTGGTGTAAATTAATATTGCTCTGGATAAATGGGGAAAAATTCAAGACAACGGATGTAGGTAGCCGGCCCGAGGTTTCGGCAGTCGAAAGTTTGTCGGGATCGGGCCCCACATGGCTCAGGCTGACATACGCCAACGTGTCAAGAAGTTTATTTTAACGGTATTTTTCTTTGACTGCCCGATTTACACACTCAAAAATAAATCGGTCTACCATCGCCAGGCCATTAGTGATCTTTTGATCGCTTTTTGCATCGGTACTGCATGCATATATATTGCATCTCGTAGCTTTGGCACATCTGTCCCTGCTAACCAAACCCGGTCTCGGCACATGCTCCGCTTCCAAATTGAGGAAGTGGTGGCCTCAATACAGGGGTCCCGAAGGTTTGCATTATATATGCAGTACATATACGTTCCGTGCAATCTAGAAGGATCCAGCATCCACAAGTGCCATCCATGCTCCCTTCGGGGGAAAGGCGTATAGACTCAAAAAAAATAAAAAAAATGCCATCCATACTCTAGATCTAGAACATTCCTCAACTATATAGATGCACAGGCAGTGTTGGTAACT
>Ga0307514_10002830_pt1 | contig 17374 bp, 21 predicted proteins | sample 16_EM_MG_FD_203088 | JGI IMG/M metagenome (GOLD analysis project Ga0307514, IMG submission 203088) | Populus trichocarpa ectomycorrhiza microbial communities from riparian zone in the Pacific Northwest, United States - 16_EM | ecosystem: Host-associated > Plants > Roots > Unclassified | place... | reverse complement strand
ATCACCCCCCAAGCCATTCCCGAGGCCAGTTCTCACGGGCCCCACCTGAATCCCGGGATGTACAAATGATGTACAAACCCGGCTGGGTGAGGGCCGCCCCAGGGGGATACACAACTCGTTGAGTTGTTGTACAAATTTTCCGGCAGTCAATCCACATTTGTAATACAAATCAGGTAAGTACTGTTGCCATCGCGGCTCGGCGGGGAGCTTCACTACGGTTATCACATCCCTTCCTCCCTCTCCCTCTCCCTCTCAAACCCGCCAAGTCCCCCGTGAATCCGGTATGCTTATCGTCTTCCCGATCATTCCATCACGCAATGATCACTCACTTTGTCATCCGCTTTCCAGATTCCTCCCAGTAGAACGTGTAGCGGAGGCAAGTCGGCCGCTTTTTTCCCCCTCGTGCGTTCTATATCCGAAACAGCCCAGTAGAACGTCGGACCCGGTACGGAGGTAGTTCACTGTCCGTGTAGTATGTATACAGCACCGGCTACTAGCGGAGTGGAGACCATCACCTCGGATCTATAGGCTATGTACATGACAACCGTTGTGAGTGCGACAAAATACATTTACAGTAGCGTGTTACCCGTGTAAGTGAAAGATGCGATGTTAAATATATATTGGTGTCACGACTCTCTCGCCCCAAGACGAAGCCGCAGAAGAGGAAACAAAAAGACCCAAATCCCAAAACAGAAAAAAAAAAGTGAGAATAAATGGAAGCGAAAGATCAAGACGTCGTGAAGGGGCATGTCAACGAGGAAACTGAGGAGAGTGAAAGGTGTTGAAAACGAGGCTACCGTCACGTTGAGTCAGGTGGGGGTGTATCGGGGATTGACGCTGCCGGATCATCAAGTAGGCGGATTTTCCTCCGCTCATCCGCAATGGCGAGCATCTTCCTCACGCTTTCTTCTCGTACCGGTTTCGTCAGGATGTGATCGACACCGGCTTCCAAGTACTCCTCCTGATCAGGCAACAGCGCGTTCCCTACAGAAAAAAACCCCACAGAAAAAACATCCATTCGTTGGTCATCGAGTCGGGGGAATAAAAAAAGAGAACTCTCACCTGTGACTCCCACAACGAGATCGTTCCTCCCTAACCTCCTCAACTTCCTCATCATCTCTACACCAGACATCACCGGCATTTGATTATCCAGAAACACGATTGCGAACTTGCTCTCCTTCTCTTCCTTCTCCTTCTCCTTGTCTGTCTCCATAATACTCGCACGGTCCTCGCCATCTGAGAACAAATGTTCATGTTCTTCCCCAGCTGGAGTCTGAGCAACATTCTGATCGCCCGTGATCAGCTGAAGGGCTTCGTAACCGTTGACAGCAGTCGTAACCGAACACTTCAGTCGTCCCAACATCCGTTGGAAGAGCATCCTAGTCATCTTATCGTCATCTACCACCAACACCTGCAACCCAGGAGTGATATCTAGCTGCGGTAGACGAGTCGCAGAAGGACTAGGAGTTTTCTGAGGTGATTGTATAGACTTCAGCTCCGGTGGAGGCGGAAGATCAAGGTGCGTTGGTCTCGTCGCGCGTGTCAAAGACTTTGCTTGTTCCATGAGCACTGGACGTTTTGGCTGGGGGTCCTTTTCCACAGGTGGTCTTATTGGGGCCTCAAAAGGAACAGGGGTGGGGACAGGGTTTAGGATTGGGGCAGGCGGATGTCCGGAAGACGTTCCGGATCGTGAGGATTCGTTTTCATGGGTTTCCCCAACTATGGGAGGGACAAAAACGCTCGAAGCAAATAGACCGGAACCGTTACAACTCCCGTTGTGGTCAGCCACATCCCCAACCTTGCGTTTACGAGGCACCAATTGAACCAACCCGTCCGGACTAGTCGTTTGTTCCAAAACAGTTGCTGATTGTGCTTTGAGATGTGTTTCCATGTCCAGCGCCGGAGGCGACGGCGGCAAAGAAATCGTTTGTTCCGAATCAAGGTGGTCTAAAGGTGGTCTCTGCTCTTTCGGTAGGGTCGAGAGAGCACAATCACCAACTCCGAGAGCTTAGAAAAGCGGTCACTAGGCCAGCCAAGAAAAGCCAAAGGAAGGAGGACTTACGAAGCTCAACCCAGAACGTAGAACCTTGTCCAACCTTAGAGCAGACTCCAAGCCTCCCACCGCTCAGTTTAACGATCTGCCTGACCAAAGCCAATCCGAGACCAGTACCTTTCCCACCTTGTTGTCTGCCAGCTTCGGTCTGGTTGAAGGCATCTTCAAGAGCACTCATTAACACGATGGCCTCATATGCAAGCGAGGGTTTTCTCACTGAACAACTTCGTTTGACACATCTCCTTCCGCTGGATTCCATACCCAGTATCAGTGACCTCGATCCTGACGATGACCCTCTCTAATGGCTTTGAAGGATCTGTGCAGTAATTGTGCTGGCTCAACCGGTCTTCGGACAACTCGTTAGGTCCAGTTGAGTGTCTGGAAGCGGGTCTTTCTTTCGATACTTCGTTAGCCATCCGAGCGACTTCCGCAGGACCGGGGTAGAGAAGCTTGGTGGAGATCTTGATAGTTCCGCCGGCAGGGGTAAATTTGCAGGCGTTTCTGGATAGAGGACCAAAGTTAGGTCGGACCATAATGGGGAAGGGTATGCCTGTACCCAGCGAGATTCGTAATGATTTGTTTCAGCCTGTTTTCATCACCAACGACCACACCATCGCAGTCGACGAGATTCCCCGGGACTTCTCCCTCGCTCCGTTCTACCGCAGCCACAAAAGCGCGACCAGCGACCTGTCAAAGTTCCAGGGGCAAGTGTAAGCCGGACCGTTTGACGTTCCCACCAAGCGGAGTCCGTACCTCGTCGATCGATCGATCCAAGTAGGTTTCGAATTTCAGTCTCCGTGAATCGGTATCGAGCCTTAGAGGTGTGAAAAGCGATTCCATGACTTGGTGGAAGATGTAGGGCTGGGGGTTATACATGGTGAGAACGTAGAGGAATAACGGGCAGCAGACATCGTACCTTGTTGAAACTCTCGAACTTGCCGCTATCCATGCGATGACTGCAACATGCAATTAGTAAGCGCTGAGGAAAACACTCGTTACGGTCAACGCACAAATCCAAGACGTCATTCAAAACTTTGGACATCATGTTCAAACTTCCCTCGAGAGCGTTGAACTCGACATCATGGGACTGAGAGACAGCACCACAAGCGCTCATGTTCTGGACAGCGAGCACTAAAAATGACGGCAATTAGCACGATGACTCGGCCAAGGGCGAGTTGACATACAAGCTGTGTTCAAAGGGACTCGGACCTGTGGATATCATGCAAAAAATCAGTTCCTCGCAGAGTGATACCTGTAGATGAGGGTACGTATCATGGAACACATATCTACATCAAGCTTGAGGAAATGACGAGCACCAAGTTGAGAGGACGACTTACGACGTCAGTCGCCGCTTCGAATCCCCAGCCTTCCTCTCGTTGACCTGAGCCTTCTGCGTCGCCTTGAACTGGATCTTGAGCTGATCTCTCAGCGTGTACGTCCTCCTCTCGGCATGTTCTCTCATATAATGAACGTAGAGCAAGAATGCCTGGAAGGCCAAAAAGTTGACCGCATTTCTCGTATACCCTGGCTCCGCAGGAAGTAATAACGTGCACGAACTAAATATATCGAGGTTAACGTTTGTAACGTGAGAAAAAGGACGATGGTGACCAACGTGACGAAAAAGGCCACCACTCCGCAGACTGCGGGGAAACGGTTGAAGTTCAGTCCGAAGAGACCGAGTGTTTGAAGCGCGGAAGTGTAGCTATAAGGATGGACAAGTCATTAACAGATCGAAGACCATTCTGTCCGAAACGCACTAGAAAGTCGTCAAGAAATCCTTTGATTCGCAAGGGTAGAGCTTAAGCGAATCGTCCTCGTAAAACCCACAAAGATGCCTGGTTTGGTTTAGATTTGAGGAAGCGATGAGAATGAGCGATGTGACGTGATGGCACACACATTGATATCGTTTGGAACAAGGACCAGCACCAGATAGAAAATGTGAGATACACCTGATAAAACCATGGACGGTCCCGAGGGAAATCATAGATGACCATGAAGACCAGAGGGACAACGAAGACAGGTGCGACCTGTGCGAAGAAACCCCAAAAACAGGTCAGAGGACGTTTTCTCGGGTCGAATAACGGTTGCGTACACCATAATAGAATATTTTTTCGGGGAGGTACGGGGGTTGGGGAAGGAAGGCGACCCCTAGAATCCAGTTGCCGATGAAGAACAGAGAGCAGAGCAAAGCCAGAGTTTTTCTGAAGAACCAAGCCTCCCTGGTGTAGTGGGATTCGGATTTCTCGTCAATGAAACGGAGACAGAAGAAACCAAGAAGTGCGGGCCAAATCCTCCAACGGAGAATGATCAGGAGAGTAGACTTTGCCCAGAAACCTTCCACGACTGCCAAACTCTCACGGTCGGTGTTGGTGCCACCGGTAGCCTGGTTGTCGCCGTATTTCTCGACTGGATTGAGGGATTCGGTCTCCGTGGAAGGGTTGTTTTGCTCCTCGAACCAGAAACGGTCTACAACGACTTCGTCCACCTCGTCGTCTGGCTGTCCAGACGGAGGATCGCGCATACGGTGGGACCCATCCACCGTGCTACAGTCCGGAACAGAGGACGTCGAAGGTGCGGTCCCGTTCCCAAGTCTCCTCGTGAAGTTGTCCCAATGGACCCGGAGCCTACTCTGACGGAACTTGGTCTGTTTGCGAACCGGACAGTCGATGCCGTACTGTTTGGCAATTACTGGAGGTGGAAGCCATTGATCGTCGGTGGTGAATTCCACTTTGGAGTGATTGTCCCTGTGGGCGGATCCTGTGCTGTTGATGGTTGGCCACAGCGTGGAAGAGGCGTTGGCGATGGACTCGTCAGGACAGCCATTGAAGGAGGAGTTGGGCATTTGAGTAACCCACGAAGGGGGAGAGGCAGGAGGATACCTCGTATGAACGGAGGGTTCAATTGAAGGCAGAGAAGAGGGAATTTGCTGAGGATGAGCGCCGCAGTGACTGGGATCAAGGAATTCTTGATGTCTCTATTTTCCGCTCCTATACGAGGCTTACATACCAAGACCTAGTCTCGGCGCAAGCCCGGATCCGGCTCCGCGAGGAGAGGCCCGATCTTCGATCGGCCGCAGGATGCCTCGATTTGAAGAGAGTGATGACCTAATCACGGGTTTGGTAAGCTCTCCTTGGCGCCCCTGTGTGATCACTGGGTCCGAGTTCTCGGAAAAACTTCCGGCGTTGTGCTGACTTGGACATGACAATACTGACAAACCCTGACTTCGGACTTGACACACTCAACGAGGATCATATTTTCGACAGTCGGGTGATTCACACGACTATGCTGGGTTGTGGATATCTTTAAAAATGGAAGAGGTCCTACAGTCGGCCGACGCTTTGAGATCGGCTCAGGCAAACCGAAGTACTTAACAGGGGTGCCGATCACTCCGGGCACCGCTCACTTGATACCGTCGATGCTTTTGGTAGCACATGTTCCGATCCATATTTAGTGGGTAGAAAAAAAGTTCAGGAGTAACGAGAGATTTACAAAACAGTACGCAGGAAGGATCCTAACCAGCTAAACAACGCACGAGTTTCCCGCCCTATTTAAGATTTCCTCTAGCCAGCACTTTAGAAGCACTTGCGGTGCACAATAGCGGGTCCAGATTCGTCGTACTCCTGCTTCGAACACCACAAGTTCTGGAAGGTGGAAAGGGAAGCCAAAATGGATCCACCGATCCAGACCGAGTATTTTCTCTCGGGAGGAGCAACGATCTTGACCTAGGCGCACATAAAAGTGAGCTCACACGGTCCAGGTCAGACAGCAAGTTCAACGAACCTTCATGCTCGACGGGGCGAGGGCGGCAAGCTCCTTTTGCATACGGTCGGCAATACCAGGGAACATAGTGGTACCACCAGACAAGACGATGTTTCCGTACAGGTCACGACGGATATCGAGATCACACTTGTAGATCGAGTTGTAAGTCGTCTCGTGAATACCGTGCGCTTCAAGACCGAGCATGGCGGGTTGGAAAAGGGCCTCAGGAGCACGGAATCTAGGTTGGTCGGTCAGTGGGTGAGAAAATGCAAGGGAGAATGACCACGAACCGCTCGTTGCCGATGGTGATGACCTGACCGTCGGGAAGCTCGTAGCTCTTCTCGAGAGCTGAAGAGTGGGCAGCGGTCTGGAGTTCCTGCTCAAAATCGAGGGCAATGTAGCAAAGCTTCTCCTTGATGTCCCTGACAATTTCACGTTCGGCGGTGGTGTGGAAGGCGTAACCACGCTCTCCCAAGTTCTTAATCAGGTAATCGGTAAGATCACGACCGGCAAGATCGAGACGGAGGATGGCGTGGGGGAGAGCGAAACCTTCGTAGATGGGGACAGTGTGGGAGACACCGTCACCAGAGTCCAAAACAATACCAGTGGTTCGACCGGAGGCGTAGAGGGACAAGACAGCCTGAATAGCGACGTAGAAGGCGGGAGCGTTGAAGGTCTCGAACATGATCTGGGTCATCTTTTCGCGGTTAGCCTTGGGGTTGAGGGGAGCCTCGGTGAGCAAAACGGGGTGTTCTTCGGGAGCAACACGGAGTTCGTTATAGAAGGTGTGGTGCCAAATCTTCTCCATGTCATCCCAGTTGGTGACGATACCGTGCTCGATAGGGTACTTGAGGGTGAGAACACCACGCTTTGACTGAGCTTCGTCACTGAATCGGGATCAGAAGGCGCTTAGACGAGACGGAAAGGAGCAGACCTACCCGACGTAGGAGTCCTTTTGACCCATACCGACCATGACGCCCTGGTGACGTGGGCGACCAACAATGGATCTATGGGACACGTGAACGACTGAAAAAGACTCGCCTATACTGGGTACGTACGGGAAAACAGCACGGGGAGCGTCATCACCTATGCGCACGCTCAGCCCATCGCCAGCGCGATAACTGCGATATCAGACTTACCAGCAACTGAAACGAGTTGTGAGCAAAGAGGGCGGTAGAAGAGAGCCGAAAAAAGTACTTACAGCCGGCTTTGCACATTCCGGAACCGTTATCAATAACCTGATGATTCGTGAAGTGGGGCTCTTTTCTAGCAGTAAACCAACACTCACGAGGGCAGCTACCTCATCATCCATGATGATATGTTATTCGTTAGTTCGTTAGGGGGAGAGTTGACAGGAAGGATGGGAGTTGACGACTGGAACTGATGTTTGGATCGTGATGTTTTTAAGGAGATTCGATTGATGGTGATAAGACGTGGCGGTGCGCGCAGTACCAGCGGCGCAGGCGGAGTAAAATGGGTCAAAAAAAAGGAAGGAAGAGTGAGCTGGACTTTGCACGATGGACCACGGCGAGGAGGATACTAACCTTGGTGGTTGTCGTCGACGGCAATGAACAGGTTGGGCTCCCTTCGCCGGTAGAGGAGGCGATCTTTAGGGCAGGCTCACGTGGGACTCACCCCGGTTCGCCCCGGTTATCCCTCATGGCGGAAGGCAGCACAATCCCAGTAGTACTTCTACATACTTACAGTTGGACACGGAAATAAAGACAACGGTTGGCCCGCACGTAGGGCAATGCGTTCAACTTTGATCATATGTCTATCTGTCTCAACGGTAGATACACCGAAGCGACTGTCAGCCTGCATCTCAATCGAATTAGGGAAAGGCTGCCTTCGTGACAGGCGAGTGCCTGGGCAATCCGAGGGCAGCACGGAGATAATGAGATAGCCAGGCGGCGGCAGCGGGCCCATTGGTTACACTATCACTGAAGGTCTGGCAACCAACGGTACCAAGGTATGCATCGGTGGTCGTAGGAACGAAACATTGGACAAGGCTGTTCACGAATTGTCTCAGGTTGCCAGGACTGACGGAATTACCGTAAGGTTGTGCTATGTGTGATTGGAATATCCCTGAGTCCCTGTAGGACTGCCGCCTTGTTGCGGCCAAGAAGGTCGTTGAGGATACTGATAGGGTGTTCATCCTTGTCAACAAGTAAACCCTTATCGTTCCAGAGAACCTCAGCGCCGGACAGGTCGGTCCCATTTCCGGATTTTTGAACCAGAGAGACGCGCCAGAGCACGCCGATCCCGAGACCCTCGGAATGGCCTTGTTTAACGAACAATCTTCCAACCAGCGGGCAAATTTGTACGAGATCAACGTGTTCTCGATATACTTCGTCACCACTGCATTCCTTGGTTTGCTCGCCAAGGGCAGTGAGAGTTACAGTTCCGTTGTGATCAATATCACGACCAAACTTGCTCAGGAACATGTGAGTCCCCAGAGCCCACGACCGCCGTGGGACGACACTAAGCTCATAGTTCGCGGATAGCAGTAAAGCGGTGGCGGCACATTTGAACAAGATGGTGACGACAGAGTTTACATTGAAGAACGTTCCCGTCAGAGGTGAGTGACCACGCACTCACCAGAAGCAAAAGCTTCACTGCAGCGAAGTGAACGCGATAGCACCCGGCGTTTTCCCGTCTGAGATGACGGTACGGAAATGACTGAAACCCATTGTCCCCATCCCTGCTGGCAGAGCCGGAAATTGAGAGTGTCGCCAAATTTTTGAGATAGGTCCTAATACATGACGTCCAATGCCGAGACCCCAAGAAATCGCTGGTACGGTTATCTACCTTGCCTCCCCAGCAGGGTCTTATTCGAATGGCCAGGAAACGGTCGTCGAGATGTGTCGAAACGTTCACTAGTGAAACTAACCAGGCTACAGGGTACTTGGCAGTCAAACCGTCTACCAAATGGGACTGTAGACACATTCAACGAGTGTGATTTGGAATGTCGGAGTTTGTCAAAAGAGATCGTAATTTCAAAGTCCGCGTCAGCTCACTCACCGTCCTCGTCTTCACCGACGACGACCATGAGTTACTCTATGCCTCCTCCGCCGCCCGGCATGGTGCTGCCTCCCCCTGGGATGCCACCACCCCCGCCAGGAATGCCTCACTTAGCGAGGCCTTCCGACTCACGACTCCCGCCTGAAGTTTTGACCCAAAAATCCCAAAAGTGGATACAGATGCAGAAAAGGCGCTACGGAGAAAAGCGTACTGGAGGTTACGTGGATATGGGGAAGCAGGTGCGTGAACGTGGTTTTGTACCAGACCCACCAAGTTTGACGCGATAATTGGTGTCGCGTTTCGCAGGATTTGCCCCCGGAGCACGTACGGAAAATCATCAAGGACCATGGAGATATGAGCAACCGCAAGTTCAGAAATGATAAACGAGTCCATTTGGGCGCGCTCAAGTACGTGCCTCATGCGGTTATGAAGTTGCTCGAGAACATACCTTATCCTTGGGAGCAAGTCCGCGAAGTCCCTGTCTTGTATCATATCACGGGTGCGATCACTTTCGTGAATCAAGTCCCCCGGGTCATTGAACCCGTCTACCACGCTCAATGGAGTACCATGTGGCTCGCGATGCGACGTGAGAAGCGCGACCGACGGCACTTCAAACGTATGCGATTCCCACCCTTTGACGACGAAGAACCTCCGCTAGACTACGGAGACAACGTGTTGGACGTCGAACCTCTCGAGGCCATTCAGTTGGACATGGACGAGGAAGAAGATGGGGCCATCATTGACTGGTTCTATGACCCCAGGCCTCTAGTCGACTCCCCCGCGGTTAACGGTCCGTCGTACCGATACTGGTCGCTTTCTTTACCGGTAATGGCCAATCTCTACCGACTCGGTCGTACGCTCCTTTCCGACCATACCGACATCAACTCCTCCTACCTCTTTGACAAGAATTCGTTCTTCACAGCGAAAGCGCTCAATATGGCTATTCCTGGTGGTCCTAAATTCGAGCCACTTTACAGGGATATGGACACGTTCGACGAGGACTGGAACGAATTCAACGACATTAACAAGGTCATTATCCGCCAGCAGATCCGTACCGAGTACAAAGTCGCCTTCCCCCATCTCTACAATTCCCTCCCCCGCTCGGTCAAGATCTCCCCTTACCACGCCCCCAAGAATGTGTACGTTCGCACTGAGGACCCAAACTTGCCCGCTTTCTATTTCGATGCGATTATTAACCCCATCTCCCTCCGGGCTGCGGTTTCCAAGAATGCTCCACTGGTTTCGCACGAAGATTCCGTTTTCGGACCCAACGGTGCGGAAGATGATGATTTCGAGCTTCCCGAGGAAGTTGCTCCTTTCCTCGAGGATAAGGAGATTGAGAATGATCTTACGGCTGACGCTATTGCCCTTTGGTGGGCTCCGAGCCCCTACAACCGCCGATCGGGTCACATGCGTCGTGCTCAGGACATCCCGCTTGTCAAGAATTGGTACCTCGAACACTGTCCCCCCAATCAACCTGTCAAAGTCCGGGTGTCGTACCAGAAGTTGCTGAAGTGCTTCGTCTTGAACGAGCTCAAGTCGAAGTCCGAGAAAGCCATGACGAGGAAGAACCTATTTAGACAGCTCAAGTCTACCAAGTTCTTCCAGACGACGAATTTGGACTGGGTTGAGGCTGGATTGCAAGTTTGCAGGCAGGGTTATAATATGCTTAATCTACTTATCCATCGAAAGGTACGGTTGCGGGTTCCACATTTTTGAGGTTGTGCTGATGAGGTGTGTAGAACCTGAACTATCTGCACCTCGATTACAACATGAACTTGAAGCCGGTCAAGTTCGTCTATCCATGGTACGGGATTGAGAACGGATCGCTGATCTACTTCATCTAGGACCCTGACAACCAAGGAGCGAAAGAAATCTCGCTTCGGGAATGCCTTTCACTTGTGCCGAGAAATCCTCCGTTTGACCAAGCTCATCGTCGACGCCCATGTTCAATACCGCCTCGGCAATGTCGATGCCTTCCAACTCGCCGATGCTATCCAATACATCTTCGCTCATATTGGTGCCTTGACGGGAATGTATAGGTATAAGTATAAGGTATGCAGTCCGCTTTTGTCGCTCTTCCGGCGTGTGGCTGATAAAATTTCCAGCTTATGAGGCAAGTGAGGATGACAAAGGACTTGAAGCATCTCATCTACTATCGCTTCAACACCGGTCCGGTCGGGAAGGGCCCCGGCTGTGGTATCTGGGCTCCAGGTTGGCGAGTCTGGCTGTTCTTCATGCGCGGTATCGTCCCTCTTCTTGAGCGGTGGCTTGGAAACCTTCTCGCCCGCCAGTTCGAAGGTCGTAACAGCAAAGGCATCGCCAAGACGGTCACTAAACAACGTGTCGAGTCTCATTACGATCTGGAACTTCGTGCGGCGGTCATGCATGATATATTAGACATGATGCCGGAATCCATCAAGCAAAACAAGGCCAAGACAATCTTGCAGCATCTATCGGAAGCCTGGAGGTGTTGGAAGGCGAATATCCCTTGGAAAGTCCCTGGCATGCCCACGGCCATTGAGAACATCATCCTGAGGTACATCAAGAGTAAAGCAGACTGGTGGGTCTCTGTTGCGCACTACAACCGCGAGCGTATCAGGCGTGGTGCTACCGTCGACAAGGCCGTCGTTAAGAAAAACCTCGGACGCCTCACTCGATTATATCTCAAGGCCGAGCAGGAAAGGCAGCACGCATATCTCAAGGATGGACCATACATCAGTGCCGAGGAAGCCGTCGCCATCTATACCGCCACTGTCCACTGGCTCGAGAGCCGCAAGTTCGCCCCCATCCCTTTCCCTCCCCTCAACTACAAACATGACACCAAATTGCTGGTTTTGGCGCTGGAGAAGTTGAAGGAAGCTTACTCGGTGAAAGGACGCCTGAACCAGTCCCAACGTGAAGAGTTGGCCTTGATCGAACAGGCATACGACAACCCCCACGAGTGCTTGTCGAGGATCAAGCGGTTGTTGCTGACTCAACGAGCCTTCAAAGAATCCGGTATCGAGTTCTTCGACACTTACGACAAACTGATCCCCTGTTACGACATCGAGCCTGTGGAGAAGATCACGGATGCTTATCTCGATCAATATCTCTTCTTTGAAGCTGACAAGCGTGGCCTCTTCCCGGCCTGGATCAAACCTGCCGACACCGAACCTCCTCCGCTCTTGGTGTACAAGTGGTGTCAAGGAATCAACAACTTGAACGATATTTGGGAAACATCTGAGGGCGAATGTGTCGTCCTAATGGAGACGCAGCTCTCCAAGGTTTACGAGAAGATCGATCTCACCCTTTTGCAACGTCTCCTCCGACTCATCCTGGATCACAACTTGGCAGACTACATCACGGCTAAGAACAACACAGTGCTGACCTACAAGGACATGGCTCATACGAACGCGCATGGCCTCATTCGTGGATTGCAATTCTCCGCATTCGTTTTCCAATACTACGGCCTCGTCATGGATCTCCTCATCCTCGGTCTCCAGCGTTCCAGCGAGATGGCAGGTCCTCCACAAATGCCCAACAATTTCCTCCAGTACCGCGATTCCGCCACCGAGGTCCGCCATCCTGTTCGTCTCTACTCCCGCTACGTCGACAAGCTGCATATCCTATTCCGGTTCACTGCTGATGAAGCGCGAGACCTCATACAAAGGTACCTTAGTGCTAACCCCGATCCTACCAACAACAATGTCATTGGATATAACAACAAACGCTGTTGGCCGCGAGATTGCCGTATGCGGCTGATCAAGCATGATGTCAATCTAGGAAGGGCTGTCTTCTGGAACGTCAAGCAAAGTCTGCCGAGGTCCCTTACTACTATCGAATGGGAGGATACGTTCGTCAGCGTCTACTCCAAGGATAACCCCCAGCTCTTGTTCTCGATGTGTGGTTTCGAAGTTCGAATCTTGCCGAAGATACGAACGATGGGCGGAGAACAGTACTCGCTCAAGGATTCCGTGTGGAACCTCACAAACGAGCAGACGAAGGAAAGAACCGCACAAGCCTTCCTTCGCGTGTCCGATGAAGGTGTTCAGCAGTTCAACAATCGTATCCGACAAGTCCTCATGAGCTCTGGTTCCACGACCTTCTCGAAGATTGTGAACAAGTGGAACACCGCGTTGATCGGACTCATGACTTACTACCGTGAGGCTGTCATCCACACGAACGAGTTGCTTGATGCTTTGGTCAAGGCCGAGAACAAGATTCAGACCCGTGTCAAGATCGGGTTGAACAGTAAGATGCCTTCACGTTTCCCGCCGGTTGTATTCTATACCCCTAAGGTTTGTCGCCTCGCTGTCCAGTCATCGCTCTCCCTTACTGATTTGACGATAGGAATTGGGTGGTCTCGGGATGTTGTCCATGGGTCACGTCCTCATTCCCCAGAGCGATCTACGATGGTCCAAGCAGACTGACATTGGAGGTACGATGGCTTATCACTCCTCTTGACCAATCTCACGTTTTTTTCTCCATGTCTGCAGTTACTCACTTCCGTGCCGGCATGTCCCACGAGGAGGACCAACTTATTCCAAATTTGTATCGTTATCTTCAGCCTTGGGAGGCAGAATTCTTGGATTCTGCTCGTGTTTGGTCGGAATATTCGATGAAACGTAAGGAAGCAAGTGCGCAGAACCGCCGTCTCACCCTCGAGGATCTTGAGGATAGCTGGGACCGCGGTATTCCTCGTATCAACACACTCTTCCAGAAAGATCGACACACTTTGGCGTACGACCGCGGTTGGCGTGTGCGTACCGACTGGAAACAATACCAGTTGTTGAAGCAGTAAGTCCTTCGGTGCTCTGATTTCTACGTAGGTACTCACCGAGGCTTCAGCAATCCGTTCTGGTGGACATCCCAACGCCACGACGGAAAACTGTGGCAACTCAACAACTACCGTGTCGATGTCATCGCTGCCCTCGGTGGTGTTGAAGGTATCCTGGAGCATACGCTGTTCAAGGGCACTTATTTCCCGACCTGGGAGGGTCTGTTTTGGGAGAAGGCGTCTGGTTTTGAGGAGTCGATGAGGTACAAGAAACTCACAAACGCTCAGCGATCCGGTTTGAACCAAATTCCAAACCGTCGATTCACGCTCTGGTGGAGTCCAACTATAAACCGTGCCAACGTATACGTCGGTTTCCAGGTCCAGCTCGATTTGACCGGTATCTTCATGCACGGCAAGATCCCCACGCTCAAGATTAGTTTGATTCAGATCTTCCGTGCTCACTTGTGGCAAAAGAGTGCGTCAAGTCTTTCTGACATTCGTTGTGAGTATCCTGACGATTCCTTACAGTTCACGAGAGCGTTGTCATGGACTTGGTAGGTGACTTTTCCAAAATTTGAAGATGTAGTCGCTGACTTTGCAACAGTGTCAAGTGTTTGATCAGGAATTGGAGCCGCTTCAGATTGAGACGGTACAGAAGGAGACCATCCACCCACGTAAGAGTTACAAGATGAACTCTTCTTGCGCCGATATCTTGCTGTTCTCATCTTACAAGGTTTTTTTCCTGCTTTTTGATTTGCGTGGCACGAGACTCACCTGCATTCCAGTGGAACATCACTCGACCGACGCTTGTTACCGATGTCAAGGATGTTTCCGATGGTACCACCAGCAACAAGTACTGGATTGATATCCAACTTCGTTGGGGAGACTTCGATAGTCATGACATTGAGCGGTACACCCGTGCTAAGTTCTTGGATTACGTGAGTTTTTTTTTCCCCGTCACCCGGCGACCTCGTTGGCTCACTGCTACCAGATCTCCGATTCCATGAGTATCTACCCGTCACCCACTGGGGTTATGATTGGCATGGACTTGGCCTATAATTTGTGGTCTGCGTACGGTAACTGGTTCCCGGGAATGAAGCCGTTGATCCAGCAGGCTATGGCCAAGATCATGAAGGCCAATCCCGCCTGTCACGTCCTTCGTGAGCGTATCCGAAAGGGCCTGCAACTGTATTCTTCGGAACCTACGGAACCCTACCTCAACAGTCAGAACTACTCTGAGCTGTTCTCTAATCAGATCATTTGTGAGTTTTCGGAGGTTTGGTGTAGCGTCTCCTGACCCCTTATCCTCGTAGGGTTCGTCGACGATACTAACGTTTACCGAGTTACCATGTACGTCCGAGTGTCTTCTCTGCTTTCTGCGCCTGACTAATATGCGGTTTAGCCACAAGACTTTCGAGGGTAACTTGACCACCAAACCGATCAGTGCGTCACTCGATCCTTCGCGTATGACCTTTTCTTACCTAGGCGTTTAGACGGTGCCATCTTCATCTTCAATCCTCGATCTGGTCAACTGTTCTTGAAGGTCATTCACACAAGTGTCTGGGCCGGCCAGAAACGTCTTGGGCAGCTCGCCAAGTGGAAGACCGCTGAGGAAGTTGCTGCTTTGGTTCGATCATTACCAGTCGAAGAACAGCCTAAGCAGGTTATCGTGACGCGAAAGGGAATGCTTGGTATGTGGATGCGAACCCGACGTGGTTGTCGTTCTTAACTGTTTCGTCGTTTAGATCCTCTTGAGGTCCACTTGCTCGACTTCCCCAACATCGTCATCAAGGGTAGTGAACTCCAACTTCCCTTCCAGGCTTGCATGAAGATGGAAAAGTTTGGTGATTTGATTCTGGTTCGTATGCCACTCAACTCTCGAGGCGACTCGTATTGACCTGTTTCTTAGCGTTCTACTCAACCTCAAATGTTGTTGTTCAACCTGTACGACGACTGGCTGGGATCCATCTCCAGCTACACCGCGTTCTCCCGTCTCATCCTGCTCCTCCGTGGTCTCCATGTTAACAACGAAAAGGCGAAGATTGTTTTGCGACCCGACAAGAACACCGTCACAAAGGACAATTTCATCTGGCCTACCCTGACCGACGACGAGTGGATCAAGGTCGAGGTGGCCCTCAAGGATCTCATCTTGGCTGTAAGTTGTCTGTAGCATCATCGCTCTCGCTTGCTCATTGTGACCGTGTACCCACAGGACTTCGGAAAGCGAAACAGCGTCAACATCGCTTCGCTCACCGCCAGCGAAATCCGTGACATCATTCTTGGTCAAGAGATCGCCGCACCCTCGGAGCAGCGTCAGCAGATGGCCGCTCTTGAGAAGTCGACTGAAGCGCAGAGCCAAGTTACCGCCGTCCAGACACAGACAACTAATGTCCACGGCGACATCATCCAGACTGTCACAACGACAAACTACGAGCAACAGGCGTTCAGTAGCAAGTCCGACTGGCGAGTCCGCGCGATCTCCGCCACGCATCTGCCGCTTCGTCTCAAGCATATCTACGTCTCCAACGACGATGTCAAGGACGATGCAGCTTCTTTCACTTACGTGCTTCCCAAGAACATCCTCCGATCCTTTGTCACGGCTTCGGACCTCCGCACCCAGGTTGCCGCGTTCATGTATGGTATCTCCCCTCCGGATAACAAACAAGTCAAGGAGATCAAGGCTATTGCATGGGTCCCGCAGCGTGGAAACAACAACAGCGTGGAGTTGCCCACGCAGTTACCCAAGGACGATTACTTCCTGAAGGACCTCGAACCGCTGGGGTGGATCAAGACTCAGGCTTTGGAGCTCCCCCATCTCTCGCCAACGGACGTGACGACGCAAGCGAAGATCATGGGAGACCACCCCGAATGGGGCTCGTCATCTATTTGCCTTACGTGCGCTTTCACGCCAGGTTCAGTCTCACTCGCAGCGCATTCCCTTACCGTTGCCGGGTTCGAGTGGGGAAGGAAGAACGCTGATACAAGTCCCAATCCACCTGGTTTCAACCCCAACATGTCCGAACACGTTCAACTCTTGCTGTCTGATTGTATCCTCGGCATGACTCTTGTGCCTGAGGGCAGAGTGTGGAACTACGGAATCGGTTTGACCCAGATGTGGACTCCCTCATTGCCGTATCAAATGTCGCTCGATACACCGTTATTGTTCTGGGCTGAGGAGCACCGCCCCGCCGCTTTCTTATCCGTGAGTGAACTAACGACTTTGTTCTTTTTCGTGTTGTGGCTCATGGATACCCCTACAGTTTGCAAACCTACAGGGAGGTGACGACAGCGCGGATGTCGAGAACAGTCTTGCGTAGAATTTTGTCAGCGAATGCGTCATGTATTGTATCTTATCTTTAGCAGTACTTCGCTTTGTTTCTCTTACTCCGACTTGTTTTCAATTACAAGCATAATTACGTTCCCGTTGTGGTTATGATCCAGTGGATGAGTTTGAAGGCCAACCGTGCACAGAAAGGAACACTCAGAGTGATAGATAGCGGACAATCGGATTCACGATCAGGTCAGACCTGTCTCTGATCCGTCATGTCTTCAATCGAGTTATCCGATGCCGACTTGCAGTCTATCCTCGACTTCACCTCCGCGCTGGCACGAAAGGCTGGCGACCTGATTTTGGAAGGATCAGAGGCGATTGCAGCCTCAGGTAACATTAACGAGAAGAAAAACTCGGTCGATCTGGTCACCGAGTACGATGTGAGGGTCGAGGAACTAGTCAGGGAAGAGATCAAGAAAGCCTACCCTGGCTTTCAGTTGTGGGTAAAAGT
>Ga0307514_10002829_pt1 | contig 17376 bp, 20 predicted proteins | sample 16_EM_MG_FD_203088 | JGI IMG/M metagenome (GOLD analysis project Ga0307514, IMG submission 203088) | Populus trichocarpa ectomycorrhiza microbial communities from riparian zone in the Pacific Northwest, United States - 16_EM | ecosystem: Host-associated > Plants > Roots > Unclassified | place... | reverse complement strand
TAAACTTACTGAGTGTGCCCAACCAGCTTCCTTCCCCCAAAGTTCCCGAAAGTGGTCACCAATGGCCCAGTACGTTGCTGGTGTCAGTGACTTCAACTTTCCTTTACCAAATTTGTAGTCCCGTATAGCGATTTGCCAGACTGAGGTATGTTAGTAAACACTTACAGGAACAAGAAGCTTGTGTAAGCTCACCATGGGTATCAATTGGCACCGCTTCTGTCTTGTCCATGCTCATTAAGCACACGCAATCTGCAACCTTAGGTCCTACCCCCGAAAGCTCTAGCAGTGCCTCATGGGCCACTTTGTATGGCTCTTTTCGGAGACCGTGGAGCCATTCCAAAGACCTCTTGTGTGCAATTACCCGAGCCGTAGTAGCAATATATTTCGCCCGATACCCAAAACCGAGGTCTCGTAGCTTCTGCTCTACACCGACAGCAGCGAGCTTCTCAGGAGGAGGAAAATCATAATATTCAATCCCATTGAGCTCTCCCAGCTTAGGTCCGTAGTTCATGCATAGTTTCTCAACCTAGTAGAACAGAGTCAACACCATTACACAAATATGTACAGATACACTTACCATTTGTCCAATTCGAGAGATATTATTGTTGGTAGAACAAACAAAGCTTATCAGATTCTCCCATGGGTCTTGGCGTAGCATCCTTACTCCCATAAACTTTGGAGCTTTCTTCATAAAGACTGGATCCTGTTCTGACCACGCCTTGTACAGCTTTGTGAGGTCCACAGACAGGTTGAAATAGTCTCGCAGGACATTTTCTGTATCGTCCTTTTCATGATCTCTTCCTGTGCCCGCCTCTGTTATTGACTTGGTAGAAACCGTGGGATAAATGACACGGTAGTGAAGGTGCTCCAGGTCTTGCCTGAGTATGATAATTCGACCATACAGAGCACATGACCTATACCAACATGTTCAGCGTCTTAGACTCGCAAACTCATGGGCATACCATACCATTCATCACCAGAGTTTTTCCACCTTTGGTTAAAAAGATTGCTCTGTTAGTTAAGGCAATTCTTCCAAGAACGCAAGCACGGTTTTACCTGAATGACTGCCCACATCGCAGTACAGTTGAGATGCAGAGCTCCGCCGAGGTGATACTCATTCTGCGCCAGTCGATGCATCGCGCTGCCATTGATATCACGCGTAAATTGATTAACAGTGAACCCTGGTTGTGAGGTACTTAAGTATGCACTCAGGTACTGCCAAGACTTCAGGAATCACAGTATTGAGTGCAAGTCACGATTTTTTTTGACAGCGACACTCGCAATCTCTGGGGAGGCCATGAGATTTGGTGCCGTCTCATAATCTAAGGCTCCATAGATGGATAGACAGGGGAAAAAAAAACGAGATTTTGGTTTTTCCCTGGCCCCAAGGTTCGTATTACATAGCTCGGAGGGTATGTGGTGTGATTTCATTTTTGGAGTCTACGGATACCTATACTTTCGTCTGGATGTGTGAGATACAAGAAGACTAAGTAGATTGAGACTACAATATTGCATTACCAATGGAGTAGAATAAAAATAATATATATGCAGTGTTTTATAGACTTTCTTCCCCAATTGTAATGACAAAAATGAGATATCGTAGTCTGGTACCTATATATGGAGGTAGTACGGATACTATTTGATCTCTTGGCAGATACCGGTACCAGGACTGCATCTTGTTTGACCTCCGATGAACACACAAAAACATTCCTCAATGAACAACCAGCAGCAGCAACAGTTGCCCCAAGGCCAGCACCAGGGCAGCGCACATCCCCCAAATGCACAGACACAACTAAATGCTTCCCAGTATGGGCAGCGCCAGAGTCAGACCTCCCCGCCCCAGCAACAGTACCAAAGTCCCCAGCAGGTGTATCAAAGCCATAATCAGTACCAGGTAATTGATGTCTCAAAACATATAAAATCAGTCGGCTGAGGATTCATTGTAGCCTGGTTCTTACCAGCAAGCCCCTTACCAACAGTATCAACAACAAGCTCAAACTCCCTACCGTTCACAACCTCAGCCCAATCATCAAGCCTCTCAACCTGTACCCCAACAGCAGCCAGCAGCCCAACCTTCATCAGCAGGGCAAATGCCTTCTATCGGAAATTTGCCTAGGCCAAATACACCAGCAACGCCTACATACTCTTCAAATCGAATTGCGCCTGGTGGTGCCCCTGCTAGGCAGTATATAAATGAGACAGTTGCTCCATACTTGTTGGAGGGAATGAAGATGTTGGTGCGGGAGCAGCCTCCGGATCCGTTACGCGTACTAGGGGAATGGTTGATTGAGAAAAATTCAAAGGTAAATGGGAGTGAGGTGCCTTGATCACAACTGGACGATGGGTTGAGTCAATCAGACTAGAGTTGAGTGGTTTATGCGGCATCATTCTCAAACCCGGGGTGGAGCTATGCAAAATAATAAGAGTTGGGGCACGAGAGAGACCTCAGAAATAATCTTAATGAAATGAACATCTCCGGCGATCAGAAGCTCAGGCGGAAAAGAAGTCGGTATACAAGCGCACATGACCGGCTGTTGGTTCCCTATTTATTTCGTAGTTTGGCTGGCAGCCAGACTATGCAATTCGTACCGAGATCCCATAACAAATCCGACCAAATCGCCCAATCACTCCGCATGAGACCCAGAAAGAAATTTAGATTGATCAAGAAAATGCGCATTATTGAAAACATGGGACAACATCGCTTAAGCAACGAGAGCAGAAGCGGTAGCAGATTCGCTAGAAACAGACCGTTAGTTTGTAATCAGGAAAGAAGACATTGGGCTGTACGTACTATTTCCAGGTTGGTGGGAGAACACCAACAGTCTTGTAGTATCGAGAGAGACGGTGGATTCTGGACTCGATGAGAATGAGACGGAACTTGGAGTCCTTGTCCTTGCGGTTGCGCTCAAGGTGCTTTCGGACCGAGACCGCCTTCTTGATCAACATGTAGAGATCCTCAGGAATTTCAGGAGCAAGGCCTGTTTAAAGGAAGTCACTCTGTCAGTTATGCAACCAACGAGAGGCAATGTCGAATAATTCATGTTGTAGGGTATATAATACCGTGAGACTTCAAGATACGGAGGATCTTGTTTCCTATAGAATCAGTCAGCATCAACTCCCCACAGCCCATAGCATGCATGGTAGTGGTTGAAGCAATCGGCCTCCAGAAACATACCAGTAACAACCTTGACCTGCGCAATTCCGTGAGAGTCACGGAGTTGAACACCGATCTGAGAAGGAGTAGAACCTTTACGGGCGAGTTTGCAGATCTGCTCAACAACCAGCTCGGGGGTGGTTTTGAGCCATGATGGAGGCTGGCGGCTGTATGGGATGGCAGAGCCGGAGATACCTTTTCCATTGGAGTGAAGGCGACCCATTGTGGAGTTTTGGTGTTGTTGTTAGTTGTCTGAGGTTGGTCGTTGTTGGTCACGAGAAATTCTCAAGAGGCTATGGCCATACTTCTGTGGGGCAAGGGCTTTGCCCTACTTACAAAGGTAGGATAGTATCTCTTCATTACCCTGATTTGGGCACAAGGTATACGGTATTTCTTTGGTTGGAGTTTTCATGTGTAGGTAGGTTTGCGAAATTACCTTCGAACCACAAAAATATCTACCAACTCCAGCCACTAGTCCTCATTATGTACGTATATGTGAAATGATGTATGTACATATGTAAGTAGACTACTGTGTATATACGTATGCATCCGTATCAACTCCATGCCCATGTCTAAAATGTAACGTTGAAAAAACCATCTTATGGTATAACCAAGGGGTCAGGGATCGAACCCCATTTGTAAGAGAGCAACAAAAAATATAACCAAACAGAAACTATTCACAAGCTCTACTCATCTCATGTAAGTTCTCTTCACCACATTCACTCCTTCTGCTTCGCACTACTCTCGCCCACTGCCGCTCCAATTGCTCCCCCACCACCAATGCCCAACATCATCTTCGCTACCAACTCCTCTCCCTTTCCAGCCAAGGCATCCCCACCAATATCCTCCCCAGATACACTCTGGTCCAGTGCTAGCTTGGTATTAGCCAGAGCAAGAATTTGCTCTTCAATTGTGCCTCTAGTAACTAAATTTACCACCTAAGCCACAGCCTGTTAGTACGTGATACTGCGGTTTGTAGGTGGATTGGGCATACCTCTACAGGGCGTTTCTGCCCCACTCTATGTGCCCTATCCGCGGCTTGTTTGTCATCGTGCGGATTGAAACTGCTGTCGAAGATAACCACCTTATTTGCACAAGCTAAATTAATACCAAACCCGCCCGCTTTTGTCGACAACAAAAACACGGTAATATCTTCCTCTTCATAAAACTGATCAATCATATCCTGCCTATCCTCTACCTTTGTACTCCCATCCAATCTCAAAAATGTAATCCCCAAGGTCGACATTACTGACTCTAAGATATCCATAACCTGGGTGAACTGACTAAATACCAGGACTCTATCTCCATTCTCTTGATACTCCAGTATGAGGCGCTTTAGGACGTCGATTTTTCCAGCGTTCATCCACTCTTCCTTCTTAAACGCAAACTTGCCAAGGGTGCTCGGGAAGCAGAGGCAGAGCCGGTTGAGCTCGAAATCGTTCATAACAGTCATGTCCTCTTCAATATATGTTGCATCATTATTCTTATATGCGTCCTCCTTCATGATCGCTTTTGACATCTTTTTAATAGTTGCATCCGTAAAATGCCTTCGGAACAAGAAAGGATGAATGGCTGCCTTCCTCAACTGCATCAGTAAGTTTGAGCTCGCCTTTGTTGGCTTCTTTCCCGCAGCCCTAGCCTTAATAGCCTCTTTTGCGGCGGCAATCTCTGCATCGTAAAGTTCCTTTTGGATCTCATTCAACCCGCAGTATTCCACTCTCGTAGTCTTCCCTGGTAAATGCTTCCCCAAGACTTGCTGCTTCTTGCGCCGAAGGACAAATGGAGTCATCATCGCTTTCGCTTTCTGTATCCGAGTAACTGATAGTAAGGCGCTACTCGTCTCTGCATCATCACTCGTCTTCGCTTTGTGTTTGAATACCGTTGCCAGATCTTCCTTCTTATCCTTGAATACGTTAGGTAAAATAAATGCCAACAGGGAGGCTAACTCCTGGAGATTATTCTGCAATGGAGTACCAGTCAACAAAAGTCGGAACTTCGCAGGTAGCTGCATCAGCCCACTATACCGGCTGGATGAGCTATTCTTGAGCATATGGCCTTCATCGTAAACACAAACGTTGAACTTTTGCTCTTTCAGAAATTTTCGATCGAATACATCACCAGTAGCGAGATTGTAGGTTGTGACGAGAACGTTGAAGCCCGGGTTCCGTTTCAAAGTTTCTCGAATCTCAACACGCTCCTTTTGGCTCCCGTAGTATGGCTCGACAGCTAAGTCGGGACAAAAATTCTTGAACTCCCGGAGCCAGTTTTCTAGGGTAGATGCTGGGACGACGACAAGGTGAGGACCCCCCTCTCCAGTGGTGAGAAGGTGGGCAAAGAATGACACAACCTGACATGTCTTGCCCAAACCTTAAATAGAATGTGTTAGCAGCAGAGCCCAGAGGGTAACAAAGGGCCCATACATACCCATCTCATCCGCCAATATACAACTCAGCTTCCTCTCATAGAGCATATTTAACCAGTTTATGCCAACAATTTGATAATCCTTCAGGGTAACCCCTGGGCCCAGGTTCTTTGGTTGCTGAGACATAAACTTTCCCGGCTTTCTTCCATAAGTATTGATATCATCGTCAGCATCGGCGGGTGTCCCAAGCCCTGAATCGGACTTCGAGCCAAAATTGATGTCCGTCATTTCCAGCTCACCTTTACTCGCAGACCCTGCGATATCCACTCCCCAGGTCTTGATAGTCTCAGCAAGTGGCTTCCCCAAATCCTCACACTTCTTAATGAGGGTATCCACTGCCTCATATCCCCTGAACGTCTCGATACATGCATCCACCACTTTACCTCCCACGGGCTTTCTGTGACCCCCCCGTTTTCCCTTCTTGGGTGCTGCTGGGCCAATAGTTACTTCACGCACTTTGTCGATATTCTTGAAAGGCCTGCCATTAAGTATAGCCTGGGCGGTATCTTCCGTTGTGGCCGCAATATCGATCAAATCCTTCACCTCGCAGGTATTGATGAAGTCAAGCACCTTGTCCTCCAGCCGTTGCTCCTCGATTTCATCGACACCACCAGGGCTAGCGCTGGAATCATCGTCTTTTATCTCTACGGGAGCAGGTGGTGATGAATCTCGGAAGGCCTTAGGCCCCTTTACAAGCCTGCGCCTTGGCTTCAACCCCACCTCAACTTCCGGTGATGATGAAGGTAGCCGTTGTCGAGCCTGCGTAGATGACCATTTTTCCGTAATAGCCTTTCGAGGTGCGCGAGCTTCCCTTTTCGACGTCTGGGTAGCAGCGGCAGCGGCAGGCCTTGAGTCTTCTGGTGCCAAATCCACAGGAGCCTCGTCTTCTGTCAGGAGAGCACATGCATCGTCAAAGTTCCCCCTCTTCTGCTGCAATGCCATATAAATGGTTTTGTTGCTCTTCGTCTGCATAATACTCTTAATACGCTCGACCTTCCGCCTCATCCCAGGATCCCGGATGTCGTCAAGATGAAGGTCGACCAATGGCTGTGCACGCTCTGGCCTGGTCTGCTGGGACCGTGAACGTGCGTATGCACCAGAAAGACTCTTACCCAATGAGGGGCCTGTGCTTTTAATTGAATCCAAACGACCAGGTGCAGGTTTGTACATGAAACGAGACAAGCTTATGGGTGATTCCTCCACATTCTCAACCTTGTTTGAGCCTTCTATCTCTCTTCGTGCCTTTAACTCTCGCATGGATGGAACTTTTGCCTTCGAAGCAAGTGTCTTATCAAAGTCTGGAACGAGATCATCATCTGATCCTTCATCTGAGGAAGATCCTATATATTGTGGACCATCATCAGAGGCTAGGTCAATGACCTTGTTCTGTGACGGTTGTAAGTGCCGGGCAGAGTAAAACGTAAATGGTTTGACAGTCCCATCACTCCTCACAGGATCCCTCCTTGGTCTGACTGGTGAATCTCTATCCTGTACTGGCGAAGACGCAGCAACCTGAATCTCAGGATTCACTGGGAGGCCATCCATAAACTGAGTGGGCTGAGTAGGTGGATATGAAGCAGTCGGAGGCGACGAGAAGATCTGAGATAGGCTAAGCAGCTGTGGTTGAGCATTAGCATGCATTGGAGGAGTTGCAAGCTCCAGTGGTAAAGTCGCTACTTCGATAGGCAGAGTTGCTACCTCCATGGGCAGAGTTGCAATCTCACTGAGTGTTGCCACAGACCCAATCGACTCTCCATCACTACCACCATCTTCGGTGTATGTTGAAGTTTTCAATCGTTTCTGCGTTTGTAGTCCTGTACCCGAGTCAAAGGGATACGGCCTTACTGGCATGATTGACCAGTCAGGGGTCTGTTTTGTGATGTTTGCTCACTCTGACAAAACTCTCTGTTTGCGGTTATTGCTCGATACTGCACTGCAAATGAAGGGCTGGAGGACAGGAGCAAGAAATGCAATCCGGAGAATATTATTCGTAACGAAATGCAGGGAAGAAAGGGCCTTCGAGAGACTCGTGAGTGTGGATTAGCAGGTTACTGGGAAATTGGAGGCAAGGTGGTTGATAAAGTACTTTGGTAAATTTCGAGGGCATAGTATCAGGCGCAGGCAAACGCGCTGTAGGTGGACGCGAAAAAGCCCAAAAATCACTTTAGAACTGACTGGCAACTAAACCCGATTCGCCATAGAGCTGCCATGGGTAAACGAGCATGGTGTCGTGTATGTACAGCATGTAGGTACTCAGCACAGTAGGTACATACATAGGTAGATGTATGGCTTTTGAGTAGTCTGGTTGCAAGGTTGAGAAAGTAGATGTCTGTCGAGCAGGTATGTCGCAGAGACAGACCTCCACACTCCAAGTTTGCAATTGCACAAACAAAGAAAGGACAGAGACGCCACAAGACAGTTAGCAGTCCTTAAGTATATTTTTATATCAGTCCTCCTCCATAGTATCACCATGACCTCAAGGCGAATAGTTTCTACTGAGAATACTGTACTCGACAAAAGCGACGACATGAGCTCCCGAGGGCCATTGCAGCAGAGCTCCCCGCCACCACTTGATGCCCTACTGGACTCAAAACCCCCAGTCCCCCATATATCTAAGTATGTCCATGTGTCTTTGTTTCTCTGTCATGAACTGACTAGGTGTAAGGACCGTCATCTCCAAGCTCCTCGCCTACACCATCGCGATGATAGTCGCCCCGCTGGGTGCTTACTACCTTTCCTTGGGCAACATTTACAACGGTATATTGTTGTCCACCTTGCGAAATTCTGGGGACAGAGACTAATATTTACCAATATCACATGAAGGGAACCACACTTTTGCAGGGGCAACAGCAGCAGTCGTTGCGAACATGGTTCTGATAGCCTATGTAATCGAAGCTCTAAGGGAGGATGATGCAGATAATAAGGATTCGAAGAAGAACAGATGAGCTACATCGAGATAATGGATTGCAAAGGTCAAGCCCTGCCTGAGTGTGGGGATGGTACGGAAGAGACATCATTAAATACCTGTTATGGGATTTCGCACTCGAGCCGGGAAATTTGATCATGAAACCCAGCTCTAGATTTTCTGTAATATTAATTGCAATTTTGACCTTGCTGCCCTAAGGTGTACCTAAGTATGCATAACATGAACCTCATGCTACGTCGCAGCTCCTCTGCCACAACACAGCAATTGATTTCAGTGACCCAACCTCCAGGGCCTACACCACGTCTATGCCCAAGCGAGTGACCACTGGCATCCAACTATCTAGGCAATGAGCGACTTTCAACGAGACTTTCTACGTGCCAAACTTGCCAGACTTCCCAGCATGCCCCCACCACCTCTACAGGACTTCTCCCGCATCACAGAGGACGATGACTACGATTATGAAGCTACTGATGAATTCCCCGATTCCTCCTCTGTATCTTCCGCATCCTCTACCTCTACAATTCGAGCTCCTTACCAGCTGAGGCCCCCTCCCCATATTACTTTGCTCCCACCCCCGGGCGTTTCTACTACTCCCTGTACCCATGCCCTCAAGCTAATGCTCATCCAGAAGACCGAAAGCACCAAACACACACACTCCAACACCATGGCAAACCCACTTTTCTCAGCACCTCCACCTCCCATCACGTAGCTCCCCTACTACCACATATTCCGCATATCTAACCCCCCCAACCTCCGGAGGCGCCCTCTTCATTACCCACCACGGGGCCGGCTCTTCTGGTCTGTCCTTTGCCTGCCTCGCCTCCGAAATTCGGAAAATTATTTCTTCAGCAGGAATCCTATCCATGGACGCCCGTGGACACGGGGAAACAGTCACAGACAATGACGATGATCTAAGTTTAACCACATTATCCAATGATCTGGTGAAGGTAGTAGAAGCCACAAGGGTGGCCTGTGAATGGGAACATATGCCGGACATAATTCTCGTTGGGCACAGTTTGGGCGGGGCAGTAGTTACAGAGGTAGCAAAGAGAGGGGCACTGGGAAAGGCAGTACAGGGGTTTGCTGTATTGGACGTAGTTGAAGGTATATACACATCCATTTCTTTTAATCTTGGGGCCTTTGAATCTAGGGCAGTTTGGCTAATATTGCCTACCTCTTACCCTGAAACTAGGGTCTGCCATCGACGCCCTCCAAAGTATGAAAACTTACCTCTCGACTCGCCCTTCCTCTTTCCCTTCCGTCACCGCGGGCATCGAATGGCATATTCGGTCTCGGACAATCCGATATCCTGCCTCTGCCTGTGCCTCTGTTCCCGCACTACTTCTCGATACGGCTGATGGGTCCCCCCGACCCTGGCATTGGCGTACGGATCTTGCAAAAACGCAACCATTTTGGGAAGGCTGGTTCGTAGGACTTAGTAAGAAGTTTCTAGAGGCAGGGGGAGGGAAACTGTTGATTTTGGCGGGAACAGATAGGCTAGATAGGGAGTTAATGATTGGGCAGATGCAGGGAAAATATCAGTTGCTAGTTATCCCAGAAGTTGGGCATTTTGTGCATGAGGATGCCCCGGAGAAGGTGGCCTCTTCAGTAAGTCAGCCTTCCCTCTTAACTACCCCGTCTACCCCACTTCCAGTTAGTCTGGGGACATCTCGTACCCCAAATTGCTAATAATAGAAGAAAAACAGCTTGTTGAATTCCACAAACGTCAAGCACCACTGGTCCTCCCTCCTAAGGTTGCGTAAATTATGTAAAAGCCACAAGAAATCATTGGATGTCCATATGACACACTTAGGTCATGTGACTAACATGCGTTCTGGAGATATTATAAATTTTTATGCAAGAAACCCAGACATGACCTCCCCAGCAAGTCATCCACGCACACATGTACAGGCATGGTGAAAAAGCAAAAAAAAAACGTTTCGGAGTAGATCCTGAGAAAATAAAAAGAGAAAAAAGAAAACCGGTCCGAGCGTTCTCGATTGAAGAAACCCAACACGCCGATGAAAATTGACCCTGAATGAAGAAAACAAACAAAGCAAAGCCAACAAGAAGCCATATTACGTTTCGTTCCGGTGAAATCCTCAACCAAGTATCATGCCTGAATCAAATAAAACCGACTCCTTCCACACCACCATCTTCAAACCCTGCTCAAGCCGATCGATTCGAGATTGCGTAATTTACGCCTTTACCTCCTTTGGCTTGGCTGCCTCTGCTTCCGCTGCCCCCTTAACTTCGGCTGCTGGAGTAATTTCACTAGTTGGGGATGGTTCCTCCTTCTTTGCTTCTTCTTTTGTTACCTCAGCGCGGGCTTTGCCAGCTCTCTTGTTCCTGTTGCCATGGAGGAAGCCAACCAATCTTTCCTTGATCCTGTCGGCAAGGCCCTTGTGAGGTTTCTTTTTCGGATTCGGCTCTACGACGTTACCCTCACCACCTCGCTGTTGTGCCCCATATGATTTTAGCACATTAATGTATTACAGTCAAGAAAGGCGATTGCTTACGCCTCCGTGATACGGCCCCTCTGTTGTGATGACCTTTGTGACTTCTGGAATAATGTCATCGTCGTTGCCAGTCTTGGCTTCAGCCTTGGGGCTTGCAATATTCGAAGCACCCCCTCTCTAACAATCAATGGGTCAGCTGGTGTATTGCAGAAATATCAGAAAGGGGAAAGACGAACCCCAGTGGAGTATGGAACGCCTTGGGTAGCTGGGTCGCCCTCACGATGGATACCACCATCTACGTACTGAGTATCGTCAGGACCAATGTTGCCGGTACCTGAGGAAAGATATTGGTGTTAGCATGGTCGAAGATTCGTTCGCCTAGTAGTGCTACTGCTGTCTACCTAAGACATAAAGTTAAGAAACTGAGAGACATTTCATGAGTCATACCTCCTCTCCCGTGACTGACTGGAGCTTCAGACATTGGTAATTGCGAATGTGCCTTTTGTTTGTGTGTGTGTGTTTGTCTTTCTGCGGATTGTACACTTAGGTAACTTCGTACTTAAGCCAACCTATAATCTGAGATTCGAGTGCTTTGGGTACTTCGAGAAATCCGTAAAACAGAAGCGAGAGGCAGGTAAGCTGTCCAATATAAGTAGTTGGTAGGGTGTAGAGCAGGGAAGGTTGTATGACAAGGCTGGATTACTGGGGGATATTCGAGTAATCTTAGAAGAAATACATATAGAATAGTGGGGTGCTAACACAACGGCGAGGGGATCGCCGAGATTTTAGTCTGGCGAAGACTCTACCTACCTCCACCATGCCAGGGCCGGAAGCATGAAATCAAGTCGGCAGCCGATTTACCTATCCATGGCATCGTCCAGGAGCTTCAAGAGAAAAACGAATTACGAGTAATGACTGTACTCGTAATTGTGCAGGGGGATAATATCTCATGATTGTAGTCTCCTGCAGATGATAGGCAAGCTGGGGCCAGACCAGGAGGGACGTTTTCATACTGCAATACATACTTAAGTCAATTTGACTGACATACATTACATCTCTATCAATCAGACTACCAACTGTAAGCTCCCAACCATTCAGTGGGTGCACCAAATCCAAATCTCTCCAGAAAGAAAACGTGCCACTTGCAGAACGGCGACTACCATACCACACTAGCCCTGAAACTACTTGATAGAAACCGAATTATACTGATGCCCAGAACAGCCTGCATTATGTGGCTTGAGAAGGTGAATCTTGGGCAAGAGATAAGGGGTGCCCGCAGGCGATGAAGGCTTGCATTCGCTTATTTAAACTTGAATAGGTAGGATGCAAGCACGTGGTACATTAATAGGTACTTCCCTGTGTCAGATGCATCGCTAAAAAAGTATGAGACTTTTGACGTCGTTCCACGCATCAGGCTAGATTATTTTTGCTGTTGCTGCTTGGTTCGTACCGTACATAACCTTTTAGAATGATTCAATACCCACCAAATACTGTAAAATAATCATCGATATTTGCTTTCATATTTCTTTATTTCCTCCCCAGCCTCTATCCATAATTCTAGTACCATAAATGCTTCTAAATTTGCAATAACTTTAACCTTTTTATTCATACTTAATTTTTATATTATTTTGAAGTTACTATTTCAATACAGATTATATTGCTAATAACTTCTTCCCAGAAAGAAGAACTACCCACCACTTATAGGAGTGGGAGCTTTTTGGTTCCCAGCCAAGACTATCATTTAGGCTCCCTGAAGAACTGAACTTGTTATTTCACTGGTATTGCATCCTTATACCTTTCAGTATATTATAATTTTAGTCTTTTTGCCAGTTCATCCTACGAGGGGCTTGTGCCAACCAGACCAGCCGGTCACGCCGAACGTTTCCTATCTGTCGGGGTTCTTTTTTTCCTACGGTAGGTTCAGGAGGCAGGGCGTTTATGCAATACGCAGCTTGTTGCCTTCAATGGGGCCGTCTCATGTTTGTGATTTAAGCTACCACACAAATAAATCGGTCTGGGCACGAGAACAGCTGTTTCGTAGCCTAAGGCTCCACAGACATTAGGTATGTATGATTTCGCCAGATTGCATAAGCGAAGGTACGAAATACCAGCCTTTCATATGTGGTACGGTGGTTATTTAATATATAGCCTTTATATTGCTGCTACGTATCAGCACGTATATAATAAAACACAATAAAAAACACAATTTTCGTAGAGCGTGCGTAAACAATTGATTGTACGGAGTAAGATCAAAATGGAAACAGCGAAAAAAAATACCTTCCAAAGAAAGTGGCCACCACCAAAACGAGCGATCCACCCAGCTGCAATAATGGTTAACAACCCTTGGGAGGCACGATTAATCAGCGTCTACCTACCAGTAGTCACGAGACTAGCTTAGGTACCCCAAACCCGACATCGCTCCAAAAATGCAACTAGCAGACATCCTCTCCGATCTCCAAACTCTGCGTACTTGTGTACCCTCCCTGCCTCCCCCTCCATGGCCCATATACTCACACCTAACTTCCATATATAGGATCCTCAAGATGCCCTCAATCTCGTAACACTACCCTCCACTACTAAAACGGAGGATACTGATGAACACCTCCTTCGCGCGAGAAAGTTCCTACAGCTACACTCGACTTTGAAGGCGAGGGATACTTGGAAACTCGAGGAGCTGAAGATGGAGGTGGGGGTTATAGTGGATAGGAAGCTGGGGCGAGGTGGGGTGGATGACCTAAGGGAGGTGAATGCGCCGGGGGGATTTTGATGCTTGTGGGGGGTATGGGTGGGGAGGATGGGTGGTGGAGTTCAGGGTAATGGGCACATTGGTGCTACTATGTGTAACCTGTTGTTTGCTTCGTAATTACTCTGAGAGTCTTCAGCTTTTAAGCTCTTGATGAAATTTTGGATCTAGGATTTACCTATATCGTTGCCGATTTACAAGTGGTTCTCTGGCACTCAGAAGAACTGCTCCGTATTCTTCATGAAATTTGGGTATATTGCTTGGTATTGGTTAGGGTCTGTGGTGGTGGAGCTCGAGTGGGCGAAGTGTAGGGTGGGCATGGGTAAGGTGCGAGTTAAGGGTGGTGGGAGTGCTGGTGAGGTGTTTGGTGAGTGAGATTGGGAGTGACGAAGTGGTGGTCAAATCTAGGGGGGAGAGGAGTTCGAAGACAATGGGTTTTGCGGGGACAAATGTAGGTGTAAATGCGGAACTTCCAGCATAGAGATCGGCGAGGTGGTAAGAAGGTGGAGAAGGGTGTGCATCAACGCAAGACCCATACCAGTACCTGAGAAGCTGTGTTTTCGAGGTGTCCATTCGACGGGAGGGTTCATGATGCATAGAAGTTTGCTCGATTCGTGGTATGGGAATGTCCCTAGGAGAGGGTTGGGAAGGAGTACTGCTGTGAGGAAGAGTTAACTACCTTGGGGATTATGCGTTTAGAAAGACGTTGCCCTTTAATGAGGAGTATGACCCAATGGCCATCTCCCCGAGCGAGCTTGTGATTAGGGCTCCAAGTGTAACAGCCGGATGTGGTCGGATCTAGGGTATATTGTCTCCACGACCGCTAACATGAGCAGATCTCCAGCATCGGGAGCTTTTGGTACAGCTTAACCTGGAATGCCTTCGAGGGTGTTGCCCCGTTAAGGCGTGGAGATGCCTTGTTGCAGTTTCAAGTGCCCAAATGGTATCAATCGTGATGTAGTATTATCCACGTGCATTATGTGCTCTAACAGCACTATCGAGAAATTGGGAAGTTTCTCCTTGTTTCCTTCAGCAAGCTTAGGGCTGTAGAGGATTTGTATCCGATGAGTGACAGTTGGCTGTTCTTCCACAGGGATACCCTTCAAGATGGCAAGAAACTCTTATTGTGTTGCTGGACATGGGTAAGTGAACCCTCTCCGAGGGTCTGGTGCCGAGACTATAAGTGAATGCCTTCCCTTGGAAACAAGAGCTTCACTCTGGCCTGCTTGTATTTTTCTCTCTTTGTCCCCCTTCGCAGGCAGAGTATCTGTCAGGACTTCCACATCGAATCTCTCGTCATCTGATCCAGGTAGGCTGACATCTCCGCGGGTGAAGACAGATGAGAGTGGAGGTCTTGGTTATATTACTTTTGGTGAGTCCCTAGCTCCCTGATTACTTATGTTAATTTTTGCAACAGTCCTCTTCCCACGTCATCTTGCCCGCCAGAGTCTACCTCCCACATTCAGACCTTCACAGGCTATTACCAAGGCCTACATACACTCACGAATGCGCCGCAGGGTTGCTGATTTCCTCAAGGTGCTCAACCGGGCACAGCCAGAGCAGGAAGAGAAGGGAAAAAGACAGCCACTGGAAGGTCATTCACCAGAGCTGTGTAATAATTTGAATGGCCCATGGTACAAACCGCATTTGTTGTGGTTATGGGTTGAATGCTGCTCATCACCGTAATAGGAAATAAACACGATCACCTATTGTATGAATGAGTCCACTCTCCATATTAATAATTGCATATATACAATCACCTAAGAAACCTCTATTCAGTGGCCTAGAGCCTTCCAAACACCGTATTCGAAGCCTTTGAGCCTGGAAAAATAATGGTTACTGCGTCTTTTCTTGCTGCAGTTCATCCCCAGGTTGTCCATCCCTAGCCAATGCACGGCAGAGCTCGACTTTGATTCCCGCACTGCTCAGCACATGTATCCACAACCTCTGTGTATGGCTGAGCCTGTCATTCTCCGATTTCACTATCACAAGTAAGCATACCAATTTAGGATACACAAACAATATTCAGAATACCTTCAGCAAACATACACTCCTTCCTCTCAACATTCCACAAAAACAAGTCCGGCATCCCCCCTCCCCGTTGCTGGTACTCCTGGCATATCTACATCCACCCATTGCGTCAGCTTCCCTCAACCTCTACCTTTCAAATCCACTCACCACTTTACACATAACCGCAAGGGCCTCGCCCGGAATACACTCCACTATCTCTTCCAAATCCGCAATTTCATACTTCCAATCCAAACCAACCACACACGTCTCCCTCTCCCTCTCCCGTTCCCACACCTCCCTCACCAACCTCTTCGCTCCACCATTCCCAATCTCCACCAACCGATGATTAACCTCACTCGCTCTTGCGGGGTAAAATGCCTCAGTAAATAAATCCAACGGACAAGTCTGATACTCCGTCTCAAACACGTTCGGAACATATAAAAACAGGATATCGTAAAATAGATATGCAAAAAGTGTGCGAAACAGTGAACCCTCGCAGTGGTATCCTTTCCAACCCAGAGAGCGGTAGTGGGATAGACACATTCTCTCAACTGAGCATCCGGCATTATTCGCGGCAAGGTCAGGGTCATGCCAAATTGTTTTTCGGCCAAGATTAGTCGAGGGAGCAGAGCCGGGGGTGGCTATTGGGTCTGTTTGGATACGCATGCCGTAGACAGTACGTTCTGTAGGCTTTAGCAGTCTTGCGTAGCCAAAATCGTGTTGGTCCCGTTTGGGAATTTTGAGCTTTTGCTCTAGTTTGGTGATTCGCTTTTGGAGATCGTAATGAAAGGTGATATGTGTAAGTGGATCTTGTAATCCCTTACAGCATGTGTCTAGTGCAATCTTTAGCCATTTCTTCTTCCGTTCTGCCTCTGATGTGTTGGGTGGAGATGGAGAGATGGCGGCCATATAGTGCTCTTCAATTAGCGCTTTTCGCTGATACCAGACGCCCCGACGGGCAGTATGGTAGAGCCTTTGGGATAGAAGCCGTGAGAGGACTTCATGCTCCCGGAGATGCATCTTAAAGCGGGCTAGAGGATATAGGCCCTTATGAACAATACGGGTGAACACCCATGCGGGGGAAAATCGGCGGAGATATATCCTCTCAATGAGCACTTCATTCTCATTTCCAGAGAAGGAAGGTGTGTCTGGATCGAAGGCTTTGGGCTTGACCTTGTTTTGCTCTTGCTGGACGAGCTCAAGCCAACGGGGGTAGAGGCCCTCAACAACATCAAGCACTTGCTGAAGATCGTCTTTGGTTGGGACACCATTTCCTTCGAGAATGCCATCGACTTGGGCTTGGAGCTTGATGGACTCTTCGAATTCAACGAGGACTTCGTGAGATGCAAAGATATTGGCAGTGCGAGAGACAATATATGTTGGGAAATTGCGTTTGGAGGTTCGCGCGAGGATCAGAGTTTTGAGTGAATCATCGGTGTATTCAGTACTGCGGTAGAACACCAAGTGGACACGGTTGAATAAGGTGACTGCAGCTGGGTGGAGACGGATACAAGGGCCTGGGGCATAGGGTGGTATAAGCATATGTTTAACCCCAGGTTTGCTCCCTATATATATATACTCTTTTTGTACCAGGAACAGTGGATTGAATATCACCTGTGATCTCCAAAATCCTCTTTATGTATTTCGCACCCTTCCTATCAA
>Ga0307514_10002828_pt1 | contig 17376 bp, 19 predicted proteins | sample 16_EM_MG_FD_203088 | JGI IMG/M metagenome (GOLD analysis project Ga0307514, IMG submission 203088) | Populus trichocarpa ectomycorrhiza microbial communities from riparian zone in the Pacific Northwest, United States - 16_EM | ecosystem: Host-associated > Plants > Roots > Unclassified | place... | reverse complement strand
TCCGTAGCCACGTTCATACCGATTCCTTTCGTAACCAGGTCCATCAAACTGTTCGTGATTCTCGTAAGGGCTTCCAGGATTCCCAGGGTAAGGCGACCGGTGAGGAGGTTGTGGCCCAGGCGGATGAAACGGAGGTTGCTGGTGCGGGTGTAATGGTGGTGGCGAAGGTCCTGGTCCAGGTGGTTGGTGTTGGCTGATGTTCGGTGGGAACGGCGGGTATACCACTGGAGGTCCAGGAGGTGGAAGTCCATTCATCCAAGGCGGTGGCGGACTATGTCCATTTGAAAGTGGAGGAATAGGTGGAGGTGATTGTTGAGGCATCGGTGGTGGAACCGGCCCCGGCCCAACTTGCTGGAGGGAGTGAAGCATCCGTTGGATCTGATCCGGTGTTAATGAGGCGACCTCTGCTGCGAGCGCCGCTGGATTGATCGTTGATCCAGGTGTAGGTGGAGGGATGATCGGAGGCATTGCAGGGATCGAAGGAGGGGGGATTGATGGGGGAGGAGGAGGGACACCGAAGCTTGGGTTAGTGGTCGTTTGTTGAAGTTGTGAGATGATGGAAGCCAGTCCGGGGGTGGTGGTTGGTATTGTCGGAAGCGGAGGTGGAGTGGGTGCTGGAGGCGCTGTCAGTTTACCTTTGTTCAAGATCCAAACTCCGAGGAGATGGTCCTCGGTCCGGGTTTTGGGCAGGCGAAGTGAATCCAGAAGTTCCACATAATCAGGAAGTGGTTCGGATGACCGTAGCGGAATGATATACAATTCACGTCCGGGATGGCTTTCCTTCGGCTTGCTACCCCAAGGGAACACGAGTCCGTGTCGGCTGACGAAGTAAAATTAAATCAGCAAACGAGTCCCTGGTCTAGCATATCTCCCATCACCACGAAGAAGCAACAGTGAAATCGACTCACTTCTTTCCCAGGAGGTAATCGATTAAGGACTTGAATGGTCCGGTTTGTTGCTCGCTCGGCGGGGAAAACGCGACAGCAACAAGCTCCTTCGAAGAGTTCATTCGCATCTGCAGAAGGAACTGCGCCGATTTGTCTACCGGCACGCGTCCATCAATTCGAAGCTGCACGGATGGGAACAACGTCTTCCACAATGGCGAATCGTGTTCCAGGGGTCTGCCGCCCATTTGACGCGCGAGGACGTGTATCTCTGTCGGGGTGTTGGACTCGAGAGGCATGCTGAGCTGCATTGATCAAACGTGGGGTCCCGGCATCAGTAAATGTGCCTATGAGGAATGCAAGTAGAGATAGAACCGTGTTCATCACTCACTGATCCAAGCCAAACCTGTGGTAGCTCATAAAACGACGGCTCTTTAGCCGGTGCATCCGGAGGGGTGTTAGCGCTGGCAGAACGACCATCCAGACCATCCGTATCCGGATCGGCCTCCAGGAACATATCGAAATCCTTATCGTCAGCCGCCGCACCCCCAAGGATGTCATCGTCCACAAACGGATCCTTCAGTTGTAGCCCTTTGCCCATATCAGGCGGTGGTTCCACGGGTTCCCCGCTTTCATCGGGACCTTCGATCGCCTCTCCATTGTCCTCTTGCTTCTTTGGAGATGGTCCAGGGGCAGACCAGACGGAGTTAAGATCGAAAGAGGGGCGAATGGTGAGGTCAGGCTGTGATGTGTTGACAGCGAATGGCGAAATCCCGGTGGGTCGAGCAGATTGAGAGACGACTGGGGACTGAAGTACCCCGGCGGCCAAAGGCTCATCAGGTCCGTCCTCTGCATTAGCGCCAGCGCCAGCGGGCGCAGGAGTCGTGTCGACTACCATGACAGAGTCGTGCCCATCATCATCGATGTTAATCAAATCTGCCAGATTCAACTCTCCTTCAACTTGGCCATTCGTTGGCGTGAGTAATTCCGATTGAGTTTGAGCGAATAACGGCGGCCTATCGGTCACCAAAGGAGGTGTGGGATTCTGTTGAAGGTGGAATGGTACGGGAGGGGGTCCACCCCACGCAACAGATGGCGGGTGGTCTGAGACGATAGGCGACTCCGGGGGCACAGAACCCGAACCAGACGTAAGAGTTGCGGATCTCATCCTCATCCTCGCCGTCCTCTCCCTCTCTCGCCTTTCCTCTTCTTCGATTTCCTTATCCAGATCGACGTCGCGGGTAGTCGGCCGCCCGTCGATGTTCTCAATATCCTGCAAACCCTTATGGGTGACCTTCGCTCGAGGTGCGACGACTTTCTGTAAGATGGAATGTTCCAGAGCCTGTTGCTCGGCTTGTTTGATGGACTCCTTTTCTGCCTCACTAGCGAGATCCGTTGACGACATATGGGCGAGGGCCACTGGCGGGATAGCGAATGACACGATACGCTTATGCAGTGCAGCTCTATCCGGTCTCTTGAGATTGAAATCTAGCATCCTGAATCTTTCCCTATCGTCCACAACAGGTTATCAGCGATGGCGGTGAAAGTCCAACCCTGGGCGCTTACTTGTATTTTCCGGCAGCAGACAGACCTCCAGCCTTGTCGGGCTCAGCATGAGCTTCAAATACGGCCGCTTCGACCTGAGCCGCGTATGCCTTCGCTTTCTCCTCCAACTGAACCTTCTCCTCGTCGGTCAGCTCCGCTATGGCTTTTGTGAACCCACGGTTGGAGACGGACCGCGTCACGTTTGGTCCCGGACCATCAACACCTTCGCCCTCGATCTTGACGGGGTCCTCAGGAGGGAAATAGGGGAAGTTAAGGAAGATGTTGGAAAACATCTCTTGCAACTTTCCCAGGCAATAATTCCTCGTTGGATCATCGTTCGGTCCTCCGAACGTCTTGCTCTTCTTTGCCGGTGGGTTCCCTTCAGCAACAGACTGTTTCCGTTTCAGCTTCGACGAGAAAGATTGTCCTGGGCCAGGCGATTCCGTGCTGCGTGCTTTGGTGGGACGCGAACCTCGTGACAACCTTGATCGTTTGGCTTTCGGCTGACCGTCGTCCTCTTCGTCGTCGGAAACGTCCTCATCTTCGTCCGATGATTCCATCCTTTTGATCCGTCGCTGCTCAGACCCACGTCAGTACTGACGATCAGAGGGCGATATACCCAGGACGGGACGCACCTTGATTGCGGTCCTCTTTGCATCATCTTTTCCATCGTACTCGTCGCTGCTCGAGTCACCGTCTTCCGATTCCGATTCGGGTGGCGGGGGAGCTTGGACGGGTTCGGGCTCGGGCTCGTAAGTCCTTGTGGACTTTAGCTCTTCTGCTTGCGCCGCGAGGGTTGCTTCTTCCACCTCCTCCAGGCCTTCAGGACCCTCCCAATCTCCTGATAAGTGGGTGAAACCGGTCAGTATGTTACCAAGAGTGCTGAACTATAAGGTAAAGAAGCCAAATGTCTCTATGCCTCTGTCTGTCCTCTCTGTCACTTCGACCCTCTGTCTCGACTTGCTCTTCGCTTTTCAACTACAGAAAAAACGACCTTCCGAAGGCTCCAAGCAAAGAGGGTGTGAACAGAAGGCGGTTTGGGGTAAAGGTACTATGCACGAACGGTCTAACACACGAGACATGAAGGACAGAGGGTTTACTCGGCTCCGGTACGCACACGGGGAACACAGAGAGACAGGACAGAAGACATGGCATTTTCGACGTTCATGTTCGAGGAAAGAGAGACGCGGGACGACTACTCGAGTACAGATCAAAGAGAATAGATACTCACTGGTTGTCCGCAATCCCGTGTCAAGTGAACATGACCCACAGATATAGACCTCTGCAGTCGATGGAGACGGGTGAGATGAGTAATGTCGTTGGACATTGGAGGGAGGAAATAACTAACCGATATCCTCTGCGTCTTCTGGCTCGAGACCGAGGCAACTGAAATGATACCTGACGTGAACAAGGAAATGTCAGCGAACCACAATCGAGACAGCAACTTGTTAGCAACGAGCCGCTCACCATTCTCGACAAGCGCCGCAGCATACCATAGGGGTGCCATAGTCTTTCTCGCGACAGATACAGTAGACCTGTTCTTTCTTCCCCTTCCCTTTAGACTTCTTCGTTGCAGTACCAACGCCATTCTTTTTTGCAGACGCGCCTCCTTGCGGTTTGGTCTTCGTCGTCACAGTGGTCTTGTCTGTAGAAGCAGGAACGGTCCCCCGTGTGGATCTCGTCGACCGGCCTGTCGCGACGGAACTCGTATTTTCAGACATGCGTGAAAGAAATGATAAAAGGGGGTCGCAGATAGAAGTGAAAAAAGTCCGGGCCGTTGCTAAAGCAACTGAGTGGTCCGCGAAATCTGGAAAATCTGAAGAGAAGATCTCGCGTGAAGAGGGGTGTAAAGAAAAACTCTGGGTTTCTGCGGGCGTCGCTGCGATCCTCTCTTCGTCGTCACCGGGGGAAGGAAACTTGGCAGAGAGATTTTTCAAAGGGAGGTCGTGTACGTGCGTGACATGGATTGTCACGATATGTGACGGACAATGGCGTCAGCCTTCTATATTTGGAAGCTGCTTTCAGACTCCGCCAAGTGGGTCATCCCGGTCCGGATTCCGTCCCAACCTCGCAGCACGTGAGACAGACGCGCTGGCTAGAACCAGACACTCGATGTCGCGACCCTTACCCGTTATCAGACTACTGCCACCTCGGCCGCGAGACTTTGTAATTCGGGCCTGTACCCGAGATGCGCGTAAGGACATCTACAACGGCAGCTTATCTCAGAAAGAGCACAATCCCCGATGCTGGCGCGCGCTTACAACCAAGTGGGGCCGACACGTCCGGAGATTCACAGCACGGTGGTTCCAACAGATCAGACAAAATGTTTGCCAAAGCGGCGGAGATAAAATTACAACTAAAAGTCGAACACAGGGCTACATCTTCCTCTTCTTGGCCTCCTTTTTAGCCTGATTAATCTGCTTCTTGTAGCGCTTCATGTGCTGCTCCCAGTCCTGTTCAGTGAACTTGGTGTAATCGGGCTCTGAAGGATCTGTTTCGATGGCTTGCACGACCTCGCTCGGGAACGTCTTCCAATCACTCGACTCCAAACTCTTCTGGACGGCGTCCATTGCGACAATTGTGTACAGGTCGACTAGGTTCCTCTGCCTAATCGTAGATTCTTTGTCGTCTTGACAGTTTTCCAGGAAATCCCAGATGTTGATTCGGTCATCGAACGTTAGGGTGTGTGGGGTGTGCTGAATCGCCTTTTGGAGATTCTCATTTCTGAGGACGGAGAACCTTCTGCGTTCCTTCCACGGCTTCCCAGGGACCCCGTCCCGCATGTCCCGCCCGTAGAACAGGGCAGGGACGACGGAGAAAATTTGGGATATGTCCCGTGGACAGTAGCCTTCTGTAGAGACGCAAAGGCAGGCATTGAAGTGGAACATACCACAATCGAGGAAAACGTCTTCCCCTCGAATGGTAGTAAAGTAAATCCAGCTGTGTTCGCGAGGATCTTGATCCACTGTGATGTTTCCGGCGATAGCGTCGTAATACGCTAGTCGGTCTTGGGGCGTGACTATTGCATCTCCAACGACGATTCCGAAATCTGCGATAGGGGACGACTTGTAGGCGAGCCTGATACGAGGCTCAGTACCCTTGGACGAATCGGTGGTGTAGATCTCGGAGAGCAAGGCAACACAGATTGCGATGTTTATGGGAAGGGGGTTGCTACCTCGTAGGATTCGTCGTTTCAGCTTTGCCGCGACCGATGGTGATGGAGCGTCGGGCCACCATTTTCCAATCATATCGACCGACATCGGGATTCCGTCGCCGAGGATGACCAGCCTCGCTGCATAGCCTCCAGGAAGAGCAACAGGGGGTGCGCCAGGGGAAGGATGATTCAGAATTTGACGGTTGGTTGCGAAATGGACACCATTGGGAGGATGTGTCTGGACGTTCATTCTGCACTTCTCCGCTATGAGGGCCAAGAGGGGATAATAGGCACCGAGGTCGATTCTATCAGTCTTTCCTGCACACGTTTTCGGACACGAGGACGTTGATAAGACTGATGAATGCTGGAAAACACTGAACGGTTACCACATGACTTTTTGTGAAGGCTCCAATCGACTGATTGACATTTGGAAGAGCAATAGAGTCGCTAAGGATCAGGAGAGTGACAAGGTGAATGAAGTGTATGAGCGTTGTGATGCCATTGAAATCCCAATACATTACCTCCCCACACCTTGAACACAACTTGAGTTGGCCTCCTTCCGCCGTGGTTGAACAGACGCCGCAGCCAATCATACGCTCCATGGGCAGCTTGACTGTTCGATGGTTGCCATCAGCTTCTGGGTGATGGTGGAATTTGGCTTCCCTGCTGGCCATGTCGGGTTGGCCGTTTATTCGTAACGGTGAGATAGGGAGCTGTAGAAGAGGTTTACGAGCGGATGGGTGTCGTCGATCAAGACAAGACGCGGTTTCAGTTGAGCTCAAGACCCCTCTGGACACTTAGGAGTCCATTCTTTGATTGGCCCCCAATGACATCCACTTACCAGGAACGGTGGCGTCGGGTATGTTTGGCGCGATTGGAGCGGCACTGATGGGCTTGCCTCGCGTGGGTCACTTGGTCAGGGTTGACCACATCTGGGGCTGGACAGCAGTTACGGTCTAGCTGACGCGATGAGAGCCTACAGTGACTCAAAAATGACCGGATGGGCTGTGATTGTCCCCTTGGTAGTTTACCAGAGTATACCCGGCCTGAAAACTTTACTTAGCTTGGTTTCATTCCCACCGTCGGCTCGCGAACGGGAATTTGAAGCAGCCGGTAGATCGGCGGCCAAAACATCATAGCTTACCTTAGCGAATTCCTTCCCCCTTTCCCCACTCTCATCCCTACCACCCCGTTCACGACGACGACGATAGCGACGACCAACGGATTTAATACCTTTCATATGAACCGTCTCCTTTGTTGACGTATTATACCCCTCACATCGGCGCCACAACAAGCGCATGAGGACTTTGCCCCGCCTGGTTTACACGTTCCAAGCAGCAAATTATATCACCATCATCCCCGCCCATTTTAGATCCATTTCTTCGCATTTTACGTCGTCTTATATCCGTGGCGTAGCGTGAGGCAGCTTTCTCCTGTTTTGTAGCCGCTGTAAGTCTCGTGTTCGGAATGCACCCAAGCTGCTCTCGGCCCCATTTCGTACCTTGTAGCCTGACCCCTTTCCTTTCTTCCCTGCTCTATAGACCCCGATTCCGCTCGCCCTCGTCGTCACATTGGCACTGTGATTCGCTCTCCTTCCCACCCTCTCATCTTCAGGGTGCCCGACATACATGACCTCCACGGTCCTGAACCTCCGAACACAGCTGGCAATCTCCAGCCCTTTCAATATGGCCCGTGACCCAGACCCAAAAGACAACTCTGCATCTACCTCATCCAAGACCTCTGAACCCCCCGTTAACCCTGATGTCCAACTCAGAACGTTCAAGCGCTTTCGATCATCACTTGAACAGAGTATCCGCGCTGCAACGAGGGTGAGGTCGAACAAACACTCCATTTCTTCAACCTCCGCAGAAGCAAATGGACTGAGTACCACTTCCACAACGACCTCGCAGGGGAAAGAGAAGGAAGACGCCATCGTCACAGAGAAGCCTACAAAGGTTAAGACCAAGATACTTCCACTACCAAAGGTGACGTTCAAACTCATGACCCGCGATGGCGCCGGTTCTTCTCCCTCTATCACCGGGAAGGGTCATGCCCATAAGTATTCAGAACCGCTGCCTGCTCGGCAACCCGGGTTCACCAGCTATCTGACCCCCTCGTTGCGCCTGGCTTCCTTATCTTCGCCGGCCCTCCGTCTGTACTCTCAGGCTGTCTCTGACGAAACACACGCTCCTGAGATAGTTTCGTCAACATCTAACATTGGTGTTCTGGTCTCGCCAAAACGGACGCGGTCAAAATCGTCCAAGCCTCAGCCTCCATCAATCGGCGGACCTAACGCACTAACTCCCCGTCGATCATCCAAAGAGACTGGCAGAGAGTCCAAGAGCGCTTCAAAATCAAAACTGACGTTAACCCCGTCACCTATTCCCATACGTCACCGGGATCTCGTGGATACGCCCAGACAGCGGGATCGATTTGAAGTTCCTGAGTCGCCGTCTCCTCCCCCACGGCGATCGGGAACCACCCGCGGAACGACTGTCACGAGCCACCTCCCACTCTCCCCTTCTTCTCCCACCCTCCTCCCTTCTACCCCTACGCGAGCAAGATCCCCAACACCGCGGCATAGCCCAAGTAATCCTTCCACAAACAATAAAGTCAGACGGCCCTCCATCGACTCACCGAACCCTCGTCGACCTTCAGTCGAAGGAAGACGCTCTGCACTCTCGGCATCCCGGCCCAGCTCTCCACCCTCTCAATTACGTCCCAGAGTCGTAACGCCGAGTTCGCCAAAAAGAACAACTTCACCCGCTCCACCTATTCGCGGCGGTTATACGTATAACCGAAGTCTTAATCCTTCGACAACATCCCTCTCTTCGTCCGCCCCTACAAATTTAAGCAACACTGGGAACTCCGATTTGAACGCCAATCCGGAACACCGTGATCTATTGCGGCAAGCAACGTCAATCTTGTGCAAAGAGCTTCTAAAACCCCCGGGGCACAATTCGACCGGGTTGGGGGTGATTGAGTTGGAGGAGGTAGAGTTGAGGCTGAGGGCACTAGCCAGGCTGGAGAGGATATGGGGGAAGAGCGGTGGCGTCAACGTTATTGGAGTCTCCAACACTCCTGGGAGCGCAATTACTGGTTCCGGTGGACTTGGTGCTGGTGGCGTCAGCTCTGTAGGAGAAGATCGAGAACGGAGATTGTTTTCCGAAGCTTTGAAGGATGGTTATGCTCTGTGCCAGTGAGTACTTGCCTCTCCTTCGTCTTCCCCCCTGTCCCCCTCCATTCTTCAATATGGAGCCCGCGGGTTCCACTCGATGAAGTTTTTCTCGATTTTTCCGTCCCTTCTTCTCCCCCTTCTTATAATACCCGGCACGCAATACTTACGTTCCTGAACGCTTTGCTAACCCGGAAAATGAAAAACAGATTGATGAACAAAGTCCGTCCCGGATCGATCGCCCGCGTTGACAAGCGGGAGGATGGTGTGGTTCGGACTTCAAACGTCACAAAATTCCTTGCTTCCTGTTCTTCGACGTTAGGGCTTTCTTCGGAAGATCTCTTCCTTCGCGACGACCTTATCGAAGGCTCTTACGAATCACTTGCCCGCGTCTCGAGGACAATCATCGCCCTCATTGAAACCTCGGAAAACCCCCCTCCCGACCTTCCGAAACTCCAAGCCCGTGGGCCATATGATCAGCCCTCCGCGTTGTCAAGGGCCGCACAGTCCACTCCCAACCTGTTGCGATCCGTTTCGCCGTCTCCGCCTTTTCGCAATCAGGGACGTCCTCGGGCGGAAGTACCCGTTCCTGTGCCCGTTCCGAAGAGCGGATCCTCCCCCATTCCCATCGCAAGGAGAAGGTGGAGTCCTACTGTTGGGGCCCTCCCTCCCGTCCATTCATCCGCCCCTACGATTGATGATGATGTCGATGAAGATGGCATGGTGAGATCTCCGGAAAGGACCAGGATCACACGGGATGAAGACGACGGCGGGATTTTCTATGAGTACGAGAGTGGAAGCGGGGGTAGGGGCGGGGGACAAAGAAGGGACAGGCTCGACAACCGAAGTCGGGAAGATATGCCGCCGATTTTTACACCGAGGTCCCCACTCCGCCCAAAGCTCAGCTATGACAGAAATCGTCAGATACCTTCTTCATCACAGATGGATCTGTACCTGTCGTCCACCCCCCCAAGGGACTTGCACGCACACCGCGCTCAGTCTTTGGTGACTGAAGTGAGGCAGAGCGTCGCGTCAAGCACTTTTAGCGATACGACCACCTTCTCCAGCCTGTTAGATCCGAGGCGAAGCTTCACCAGTAATCAAGGTGGCGTGAACGGAGGAAGATTTGGTACGACTAGGACGACGACCACCGAAGCGACATCGTATTTCGCCTCCGACGCTCCCTCATTCGGTCGCACAGAGGCCAGCTCGATCATCCCCTCACTTAACGAAGAGTACCATCGGGGCAGGAAAAGGTCTGGTGGTGACTCCAGAACTCCTGGGTTGCAGGATCGTAAACCAAGCGAGGCCACTGGCGTTGATCTTGCTCGAGTTGTTGAAGAGATCGAGGGCGGTGGGTCTGGTATGGTGAGCAGACTCAGGCCGAGGGAGAATTCATCCAGTGGGGAGGACGGCCGCGCTCGTGCTCGGCATGCCATCAGGCTTGGGAAAGGGAAGTGGCCCGACGACTTCTTCCCTCCTGGCTCTCTTTCTCCTGGAAGGGAATCATCGGAGAGTCCAAAACAAATCACCCCGTTGTCGACAACCCCGCCTAGGAAGTTATCAATCGCTGGAAGATCGAATGACAGTGCAGATTCGTTACCTCAGTTCCCTCGAAAACCTTCTCATCGCTCAAGACATTCCCTCGATACCGCTCCCAGCCTCTTGCCCAAAGACTCCATGTTTGGAAGAGATGCCAGTCCAGACAACCGAACGACACCCCCCACTTCGAAGGTTATCTTACCCCGTCGGGTCTCCCAGGGTCGTAACCCCAGTTTCCTCGTACGAAGTACCTTAGACAACGAAGGGCAGTCGACACTCGATGGTCCCGTTCCTTTCCCTCGTACCGTCTCTGGTTCTGGCGATCGGCCGAAGCAGAACAACGCTACTTCTGATCCAGTCATGGGCTCCGAGGTAAACAAATCCCAGGTTGCGGAGAAACCAAAACTTGTTCGAGGGAGATTCCAGAGCGAGATCGATGGATCGAGTTCGAGGAGGAAGCCTCGTCCAACTTCGCACGACGGTTCGGGTCAAAACAATGGGCGATCGAGGTTCGAGAGCATGGTTAATCTTGGTGTTGCGACGAGCACCGCGAGTGCGAGCGACCTTCTCAACCGGAACACATTGGAGGATAACACGGTTCGACCAACTCTAGTAGTGAGGGAGGAAGGGAAACCGGCTACACAGTTCGTGAGTGTCTCTTCCAGTCCCTCTCCCGCGCTTTTATCCGCCAGCGGAACACCCTGTCCGTGTGGCTTTTTTTTACTCCCGCATGTGGCCCCACTTCATCTCACGCTGGAGGTATTTTCGTTTTGCTGATTGCATCCCGGCTCAGCAACTCGGAAATTGTATTGGCCGGGGACAGTTCGGAGCGGTATACCGGGCGCTCAATTTGAATACCGGCCAGATGGTCGCGGTTAAGAGGATAAACTTAACTGGATTGAAGGAAGAAGAAATCTCGCAGCTGATGAGGGAGGTAGACCTCGTCAAGAGTCTTTCGCACCCGAGTATCGTCAAGTATGAGGGTATGGCGAGGGACGAGGACACTCTTAGTATCATTCTCGAGTGAGTCCCTTTTGTTTTCATCCGCCGTTCTTCCCTCTGCCCATGATTAATCTCCTTATCTTCCCAACCTCTCAGGTACGCCGAGAACGGCTCATTGGGTCAGACCTTGAAAGCTTTCGGAAAGTTGAACGAGCGTCTGGTAGCCAGTTACGTGGTCAAGATCCTTGAAGGTCTCCATTACCTCCATCGGAGTGATGTCGTCCATTGTGACCTCAAAGCGGCCAACATTCTCACCACCAAGACCGGCAATGTCAAGCTTTCGGACTTTGGTGTCTCCTTGAACTTGCGTGCGATGGAACGGGAGATGAAGGATGTCGCGGGGACCCCAAATTGGATGGCCCCAGAGGTCATTGAGTTAAAAGGTGCCTCGCCTAAATCGGACATCTGGTCCTTGGGGTGCACCGTGATCGAGCTACTCACTGGACGACCTCCATATGCCGACATCGCTAACGGCATGTCTGGTGAGACTAGACTTAATGAATCTTTACCGTGACGTGGATACTGATATAATGTGTGACCAGTCATGTTCCGCATCGTGGAAGACACCGAACCTCCAATTCCAGAAACGGTCTCGCCCCTCCTCGATGACTTCTTGAGGCAGTGCTTTCAAAAGGAACCCGCCAATAGACCTGATGCCGAAATACTATGCGAACACGAGTGGTTAAAGAAGAACTGGGGCCTTCCCATGGTTTGCTTTTCCCGCACGCTCGTGATAAGATGAGTTTACTGATGAGGTTTGGTTCAGGAACTGCGCCCTCAGGACAGTATCCCCTTCCTCCGCCGTGTCAGTGCGGATTATAACAAGGCGGATATTCGATACCTTCTATCTTCAAACAACGATTCCGCAGAGTCTAAGATTCCCGCTCGTGAAGAGACGCCACGTATGGAGGAGCCTCCCCAGATTCATTCCCCACCTCTCACCCCTGCTTGTCCCACAAATCAAGATAACGATAACCCCGCTGTACAGGAGCACTCGTTCGTCAAGACGACATTTAGCAAACGTAAGCGATAACTCATTTACGAGAACGTACGTTGGTTTACCAAATTTCCTTATCCAGCTGTCATTTGTCGAGTCTGTAATTTACCTGTCAAAAGGAGCGCCGTGCTCTGCGACCAGTGCAGCCTTATTGCTCACTCAAAGTGTGCTCATAATGCCCCCCCAACGTGCAACCTGAGGGCTCAGCTGCTCTTGTACGCTCAATATGCAGAGAAGGGTTCTTCGCCTTTGGAGCTTTTGTGCCCGCTGACCCTAAGCCCGGGTACTGAAGGAGTTTCAACACCGAGGACAAGCTTCGACTTCGGCCAACAACAGACTCCAAGCTCTGCAACGTCACCCCCTCCAACAGCCTTCAAGGTCCTCAACGCGTTCAGGCGGTCGCGATCGTCGTTGACCTCGGAACCTGCTGCCCAATCGACTCCGTCGGTCAACGCTATGCCTGTCCCTCGTGAACGACGTACTTCCCTTCTTCCGTCAAACCCACTGAAGCGGAAGGATAGGGAGGTCGCTAGGTCGCTTTCGAGCAATAGCACTTCCCCAGGACCTTCGAGCCTTCGCAGTCAAGGGCAGGACAGCAACGCCAACGATACCTGCCGAAGCGCAGGCGCAAGAAGCGAGAGTGTTGTTTCTGGGGATGACAAGGAAGTCGCGAGGCTGTCTGTGATCACTGGGTACTCTGTGATTTCCGCTGGATCGGATGAAGAGCACGAAGAAGTCTATCCTACCGATATTCCTGGTGGATTGCCCTCTCCGTCCACGACCTCAAAGAAACGCACATCGAAAAACAACGACGGCTGCCTTGTGCAATGATTCTTTTCTCTCGTCTCGTCCATTTACAGGACACGAGCTTGTACTCCACGCCTTTCACGTCACGGCGCATTGTTCTCCATCACTTTCGTCAACTCTCTTCCAATATTTATTATTTCTGTATAACACTCCTTGTACGCCTAGAACTATCAACCGATCCCCTTGCACCACCACTGCTTTCACCATCCCTCGCCTTTTGATCGGAGAGCTTTTCATTCGCTCTCCTACATCTCATTCATGTGGACTCTTTCGGTCCGGGCTATTCTGCGTATATGCACAACGACAGGGTGTCCGGAACAATTATGCAAAAGCTCCTCCAACTTCATTCCCCTTCTGTACTTGTTTTAGTATGTGGATTAATTCTCCATATCCCCCATCCCTCTCCCCTCCTACAACTCGCACCCCTCCAGCCGCCGGCCTATTCCTGCCCTGCCATTCGGGATTTTACCCGTGGCTACTTGGCTCGGACTGAGCTCCCCTCCCTCACCTCCCCTTAACCGATACCCTAATCAAGTATCGAGATCATGTACCACCACCTCAATTTCCAAGTACCGTACCTCTTCCCTGGAATTTATCCTTAATATCCCCTTCAGTCCTCGTGTCCGTATATTAAGAAAGCAGTCGGAAATTCAGAAATCAAATATTTATGCTGGTAGTGATTGCCCCGCCGTAAGTATCGTGTGAGTATTTTAGCCACGACATTGGTACCGCGATCGACACTCAGGCGGTACCTTCGACACGACTTACAACAAAATCAAACCTCATAGTCTATGTGAGAACCTAATTTTCGGGGGTTTTTTCGATATGTACCTGACATCGGTTTAGCGCCAGTATGAACCGCGAGACCAATATCGACCCCATCCTAGCCTTGGATAAGCAGATTGCAGAAAGGGTGGAGGATATCATTCAGCTGAGACGCACTCGAAACTCCTTGTTGAACATCGCGTGCGTACCTCCAGAAATCCTCGGGTATATCTTCTATTTGAGCGTCGTTCCTGCGATTCCATGGGACGGTGACGATCGGTTCGCTGGAATACAAAAGGGCTCGTACAACTTCCTCCTCGTTTGTCACCACTGCTTCGAAGTCGCCTGCCATACACCGGAACTGTGGAGTTCCTGGGGTAACAGGCTGAAAGAGTGGAAACGCCGCTACCTTCGTTCTGGAACCTCTCCGCTCGACCTCGTGCTGGATGGAGGAGAGTACCAAGCCGAGACTCTCGACAAAACCCTGCAGGATGCACTCATAGATCGTGTCGCGCACGATGCCATACGGAAAGTTCATCTCAGGAGCAGGGACGCGGACCTCATAACCTCCATCCTCTCGTCATTGACCCCAGAAGAGGAAGGTATTCGATCCAGCAGCATAGAGTCGATATTTTTGGACGGCATCGATGTCTTTAATTTCTTCACCCGACGTCGTTTTCCAAAATTGCGAGGTCTCTCCCTATGTGAGTGTGCAAACCTCCCCTGGGACCACCTGGGGGCGCATACAAGAGCACTGGTCGATTTGTCGCTTTGCGACGACGCGGTCTCATCCACATCCACCCTAATCACACTCGCCCCGACTACATCCATCCCGACCACGTCACAGATCCTCTCCCTCCTCGCTTCAAATCCTGATATTCGGACATTGACGTTACAATTGCTGGTGTCCGACGACGACAGCAGATACGATCCCAGTTATCGAGCGCCGCTACCTCACCTGGAAAGCTTCTCCTTGACTGGGAGCATCCACCACATCTTCCCGATCCTACAACGATTGGAGTTCCCCAACACGGTCGACTATGCGAGGCTAATTTTGCACGATTCTACGTTGGACGTGGTTAGACAGGTCGTCGGACCATACATTCGGGATTACCTCCAACGTGACGCAAGGTTCGGAGATGACCTCGCTATTTTCATCTCACCCGGTGTCAGTCCCGTTTCAATTTACGCCACCGTTAGGGGCGTTGGAAATTTTCGTTCGGACGAAGTCCCAGATTACAAGCTCCCGTGCGCGATTTTTACGATGAGACTACCCCAACACACTTCTAGACAGGAAGTGGACAAACTGTGTATCGACATCCTTGCGTTCCTTCCTCAAGAACGTGTTGTTTATCTCGAAACGGGCCTCCCCACAGGCGTCATGGAGGAGTTGCTCATCACTATGCCCAACATCGAAGTGTTAAGACTCGTTGGTGCGGTGATGTTCGACTGGTTCCTGTTGCCAAACCCGGACGGGCCGAATGCACACAAGAAACTCCTCCCCTCTCTGCGATGGCTGCATTTAGAGGACGTGGAAACGGAGGACAATGATTGGGATCCTCTGGTCAGTTACCTAACATATCAAACTTCTGGCGACCATCCTGTTTCGTTGAGTGTGTTTGGTGAAGGGCTTCATATCTGCTGGGAGGTGACGGAGCAGATACGAGATTTGGTTGACGTCTTTCATTATTACCCAGATCCGGACAAGGGATGCCCCTTTGATTATTGTTCGGGTTAACTGTGTTTCTGTAGGGGATTCCAGTTGTTCTTTATTTTGGTTAGGCGGATTGTATACTACTGAAAGACAGCGGGTTGAAATTGGCCATCACGGCAAACAATCGGCCGCGACTGTACCATCATATGAAGGGGCGGAGGTAAAATTCACAAAGAAGATAAAACAGTGAATCTCTCTCTTGAGCAACGGAAACACCCAGGGAAAACGGGCAGTAAAGTAGGGTAACAAACTGTTGTAAAAGTCGAAAATCGGTAACGTGATGGAGAAGCTTTTGCCGTTCTGCGAAAGACAGCCACCGCATTACTTACGGCGAGAGGATGGCAGAACAAACTGGTCAACATGTTGACGCACTCATCGCGCAGCATCCACCGGAAGCTCGTTCGCGCAATATCATCCCAATGAATGAGGGAAGTGCGGAAGCCATAAAGCTCCTGTCGAGGACGCGAATCAGATTCCCGTTTGACCGTTTATTGTGGTCGGCAAACCGAACGGAGGTGGATGAACACACAGATCTAGAGGACGGGTGATCTAGGTGCTCACTGGTGCCTCGCTAACCAACTTGAGTATACATTGCGATTCTTTCATCCAGGGAGATATATTATGAGTTTCGGAGCATATACGCCGCCTCAGTCACGGGAACGGGATCCCAGAGACGGGATCGGGTCACAGTTCGCCGCAAATCATGACATTCAGAGTTTGAAAAAAACACTTGATTCACCGAGGTCATCTGCGGCCCACGGGCCTTCCAGAATTGAGAGTCAATTGAGATGAAAATCAATCAAACTCAACGCCGCAACTTCAAGCTCAAGTGCGATTAAGGTTGGATCGACCATAGACCTTCTTCACGGGGGATTTATGCGAAGTGACTGCTAATCATGGGAATAGGTGCGACCGGTAACTTCGCACTACTACAAGATCACTGGTGGTTCGTCGGGTGAGTTCCGAGCGGGTCGCCGGGCGGTGGCTATGTGGAACATGGTGAATTGTTTAGATACCGCAGGTTGGCATCTTCCTCACAGAAATCATAATCGGAAGCAACAGAAGCGAGCTCGACCCATAGCCTTGGAGAGTTGACCGCGAGGCACATCTGCCATGCCGTGGATTTTGTCTGCGGTAGTCAGGCAATCTTACCGCTGACCCTGATTACACGTGGTACCTGTCGCGCATGGGGCGATGCCCCGGTGTGGTTCGAATCAGGGGCAGAATCGAACCGGCTTGAAATTCCAGACGTCGACGCTCCTTCAGGTGTGCAGCAACGCATACACCTCGCCCAAGTAAGGCGTTTCACCCGACGTGGGAAAAATCCATGAGAGTTGGAAAAAATTATGTTTGACAGATCTGCTCACAGAGGAGGGCTGGTGGATACGTGAGGTCGACTTTCGTTGAGGACTCGTCAAAAACTGGTGGTGACCCAAGTGACCGGCACCATAGCCTGCAGAAGCGATTCAGGTTTCAGTAGAAAATAGAATCGGAAGACTGCCTGGCGGCTGGCGCTGCCACCTGCAAAGTCTAGGGTGGGGTTGAGTCGGACCAGGCAATGATCGATACCGAGCACTCCGCCTTGGCCAGACCGCGCTCTGCGCCCAAACGTAAAAATCTCAACGGTCCGAAACTTCCCCGACTGACCAACCCCTCGCCGTGGTTTTCACACTCCAGTGAGTTGAAGACGTGTACGCCTCTTTGCGGTCTTCGATGTGACCCCGACGGTGAGAAGAGAACCCACTCGAACTGCCGACCTCGAGCTCCGCCCGCTTACCCGAGCGGAGGTAT
>Ga0307514_10002827_pt1 | contig 17389 bp, 19 predicted proteins | sample 16_EM_MG_FD_203088 | JGI IMG/M metagenome (GOLD analysis project Ga0307514, IMG submission 203088) | Populus trichocarpa ectomycorrhiza microbial communities from riparian zone in the Pacific Northwest, United States - 16_EM | ecosystem: Host-associated > Plants > Roots > Unclassified | place... | reverse complement strand
TTGAATTGCGAATTCCGACCTCCCAATCAGGTAATTATGTGAAGTTGAGGTCGAAGTTGAGGTCATGGCAAGTTGGGCTTTAGAATCGGCCTCATGAGCCCGATTCCAAAAGCTCAACTTCAGCCCCAACTGTGGAAAAGGTGATTTCGAATTGCGGTCAAGTTGAGGTCCGAGTTGAAAGTTGAGTTGAGGATGTTTGAAACACCCATATTTCGGGTCTTCAACTTTCCTAGGAACTCCAACGTATTTGCAGAAATCTGCCCAGGTGGGACGAGTCCGGTCTTGGGAGCCGCAACTTCTTGTCCTTCTTCCAACTCCAATTCACCGTGTCTGCCACCTTTCTTTTCTTTCGAGAGGGTCGCGTCTTGGAGCCGACTGGTCGTTTGGGCTGAGGGAGGGCGTCGTCATCATCATCATCATCGAGGTTGTCGCTAGTACGTGCTGCAGTCCCAGGAGGCATGATCCTTCAAATTGAAAGAGGGCTCTAATCACGCAGCGGAAATTTACAAGTCTTTGAAGTAGCGATAATCAGCAAACAGAGTGGGAAATTGCTTCCGCATCACAGAAGCCGGCAGTTCCCTATGTTCTCGTCAATTTCTATCCAATATTACACAGTATCCAGCTGACTTGGTGCCGCGTCGATATACTGCCGGAGAATCGATCGATAATCAACTCAACACGGGAATAACTTATCTCTCTTCGCAATGGTCAATTCATATATAAAACCCATACATCTTCTTTCCGTATCACCCATCAAATGGCCGTTATCCTCTACCCCACTTCTGAGACCAGCATCGATGTCGGCACCTTCGCAGACACCATCCGTAAGAACTCCAGAGATTATAACAAATTCCAGGTGCTTCGTATCACACACGTAAAGGATTTGGCCAACTGGGTCTGGCATGAATTCTTACAAGTCATCGTTCTCGATACCGCAACCAAAAACCTTCTGCGGATTCTTGTCGAACGTCAGCCAGAAAACGACACGGTCGTGGTTCGTCGATGGGCACCATGGAAGGAAGGCGCGACTCCCCCTTCAGGTGGCACAAATTACCCATTAGCCCTGTACACCGTCTATTTCGATAGACCCGTTCCTCTTTCCAGATTCTCCGCGCTGCTAAAAGAGGTCCATAACTCCAAGCCAAACTACACTGCCACTCAGGCTAACTGCTTCTGGTACGCACTCACGGTCTACACCACTTCCTATGGGCGTTTTTATGGGAGACAAAAGAAGTGGGCTTTCTCACTCTATCGCGGTACACCAGCTCCCCTGGCATGGCTATGGTGGTGGAGCATGGTACTGCCAGTGAGGATCTTCAAATTATCATATCTTCCACTGCTGATCATAGTTCGCAGTATCCTGCTGCGTCGTCGTTTCAGAAGCGATGATATGATGAGCAGGGATGTAAGGAATCGTAGTGCTTTACCTCACCGTTCGAGTCACTGAAACAATTGCAGAACTCAGTGGTAGTAAGCGGTAATATCCCTTCTTTTGGTGTTTCAACAAAGGGGTTGGCCTGGGATATCACTGCCGGAGGAAGGAAAAAATCCTCTAATGATACCGACGGTATCCGCAACAAATTGAAAGAAGAACGTTTGAGCCGCTTCTGGGATACGATGGACGCCGAGCTATCTAAACAGGCGACGGTAGATGAATATCATGAAGCCATGGTGGCTCTTCCAACGGTTAGAAATGACATCCCTTCCGTTCGGACACTGTCACTGATGCAAGTCATCTTTTGGCAGTCACTAGATTTCAAGAGTCTTCATCGATATGAAGGCATTAATCAGGGTACTCCAAATTTCGATAAACGTCCCAAAGCCAAACCAGTAAATGTGTTCAACTTTGCCTTTCTTCATGACGGAGCGTGATGCCCCCCCTTTTTCTTTTTTCCCTACAGTTTGTGCAGGACGTTCGTGACTTGCTCGAGCATCTCAATAAGCAGGTTCCGCCAGAGACCATTGACGAAGCATTCGAAACCAAATTTGACAAGATTTTCTCACCTTTCGAGGTATGACCCTGAACATTCCCCCCTTAAAATGAATGTGTTCTCATTAACGATGAAGGCGGACAACGTGCCAGAAGAATTGAAAGACCTGTTGCACCCGGAATCCGAGCGTCTCAGTCCAGAAGACTGAGAATTTGAACAAGGCTATCAAATCCCATGTCTGGGCCATCCAAAAGCGTTTAGATGAGGATGAGAAAAATATATGATGTTGGACGTCACGGTGGGTAAGTTTTTGTAGTTTTGATCACTTTATGAATTGGTCGGTTACTTGTAGTGCGATTAGGAGCTTTTCAGTGTTCAGTTCTTTGCAAGTAGGAATCCGCTTTGTTGGTTATTACTCTTTGAGATTCTGTTCTCTTTCGTGATCAACCCTCAATTTGTAACATGTTTTGTTTCAAAATGAGAATCTTTTGTGAGTTGAAGGCATGCCTCTAGTTCATATCTATCCCCTTGAACCTCCGAAACCAGGATGCACCGCTGGAAAAAAAAAAGGGGGGGGGGGGAGGGGGGGTTGGGTTGGGTTGGGTTGGCAAAAATAAAAATTTTGTATACATGAGGGTCGGAAATTTTTTGAAGCCATTTTTGGCAGACCCCTCCCCTTTCCTACTGATATGGTATGTTTTCCAAGAATAACAGATCTCGATTTAGTACAAACTATATTATATTTCAGTCGTGAGATTGGACGCTTTAGCCTACATCATGGGCACAGGCATGCAGAACCAACAAGTTTCAAAGATTTCACACTTTGTTTCTTTGTCACATTTTGCCAGTTCTGAGTACCAAGGTGTAACAAATCATAAGGATATATAGGTATATACGAATGAGCTACATAGTACACACACACACATGCAATCGATCGATGGAAAGGAGAGAGAGAGAATAAAAGGAACTTTTTCCTTTTTCGTCACAAGATGTCTAGCAGACGATTCAGGCATGTTTTTCTACACAATTCCCACCTTCATCCTCTTCGAGATGCACACCTAGTGGGATCTGGAGAGAAGAACCAGAACGAACGCGACGGAGGATCGCTTCCGCAGACATGGAAACTGCCCGATCCATAACAACACCGTGACCATCGCTCGGGGCGGGGCCCGACAACGGGTCAGTTGGCACCCGACTCAAATAGTGATCTGTGTTGTGAGTCCCGATTTGAAACGGTTCCTCCATTTTTTTGCCACCCGTATTACTGACTCCAGCTCCGATGTCGTAGGTTCGTTTCCTGAACGCCGTTTTCTCAACCCCGCCTTGATGAACGCTTCCTTCTCCTGTTGCCCAAACTTCAGATCCATCTTGGCCTTGTTGGTTCTGGAAGACGGACTGAGAATCCAGCCTGGAATGATGACCAAACTTATGGCGCCTCCCAACTGTTGCGTAAGACGGAGTCAACGTGTATCGTGACATATCTGGAGGCAATGTCTCGCATCTCGACGAAGAATCAGCGTCCGCAACAGACGAGGCGGAAGCCATCTTGGCCTCTACTTCAGCTTCAATCTGATGGATTTGTTCTGGGGTTAATATCCGATTCGGCCTCTCAACTGGCATGGAAGAAGTAAATTCATTCGTTGCAGTTTTCAACGAAGACGAAGATGAAATAGTAGGGGGAGTCAAATGGTCAGAGGTTGGAAGTGACGCAACGGGTAATGAGGCGGATTGGTGGATGAAGGACGTGGACCTCATGTGTTGGTGTAGACTCATACTAGAGAGCTGAGTATGCAAATCGGGTGAAAGGGGCCTTGATGGCATATATTGAGAAGAATAAGATTCAAGTGACTCGTTGGAGGAAGGAGAGGAAAGAGTATGAGAGGGGGATGTAATCCTACGCGGATACTGGGCAAGTCGGTCCTGTTCGGGTGATATATGCCTCTGCAAGGCAGGGGAGCTTTCCGCAGATGCTGGGGTAAACCCATCCAGCTTTCTCCGCTGCTCGAAAAAACGGTGCCTCTCTTGCAAAGGATACGACGGTGCACTCGAAGCCAATGAGTAGGCAGATCTAGATGATGAAAGAGTCGTAGTGGAGACGGAAGGACGCAGCAGATCGTGGTCGCTCGGTGCCAGCATTCTCGACCCAGACAAAGACGGCACCGAAGATTCAGGGACGGATGATGAGGTAAAAGGATCGTTGAACACCACCGTAAGTGACGTCGGTGACGACTGAAGGTCCGTTCGACTTGTTTTCTCCTTGATATCTCCCCCCATCTGTTGCCCCTGAACACGCAGCTGTCTAGGAATATCCCTCCACCAGCGGGCAAACTCACTTTCGCTTTCTTCATCGGAATCGTCGAATACAATTTCTTCCAGGCTGTTAGCTAAGTTATCATCAGTACCATATTTGGTAGAGTTACAGGTCTCCGAATCGGAGACTCCGAGATGATGATCAGAGGTACCGTCGCCAGAAGGTTGGAAACGGAAGTTAGACGCAGGGTCATTTAACCCACCATCGTGCTCCACCTCGGACTGATTAATTTTTACTGTCACATCACATTGAGTCTTGCATTCACTGTCGGTCACTTTTTCAGGTCCGTATTCAATTTTTTGCTTCTTGGATTCTAGAGTCATTATTTCGCTGGGTGAACCCCAATCCCGCAGAATGCACTCGAGAGGCCTTCCGGACTCGCGCATACCCTCACTTCTAGCACGGTAAATGACCTCTTTCCGCCATTCTGGATATGGTAGCGCCAATGCATCGGTAGGAGTCTTGCGTCTGCTGGCAAAGTTATGTGCCGGATTGGGTGAGGGTGGATACGTAAAATTGGGATCCAAGCTTGCATATTCGAGATCTGTAAGCTGGGACTGAGAAGACAGATCAATGAAATTTGTTTGGATAGGCGGAGGAAAATGTCGATGGAGGATGCGAACGAAGGAGTTGAAAGCTATGCAGCCAATTCAGTAGAAGGAACAAAAGGAAAGGAGGACACTTGCCAACATCTGTACCAAGGTCAAGTATGACCCATTCCCCCTTGTCCACTTCTTTTTTTGTCTTTTGCATGCCTGACGATTTCGCAGGTTGTTGCTCAAAACTCTTTTGTGGATTTAGCCTCTCTTCATGACGGTAACCTCGCCTATGCCCCTGCCCAGGCAAGTCATCATCTGACTCAAGATTCTGCGCAAGATTCTGCGCAAAAACAGGGGAAGGATGCGGGGATGATGCTCCAACTACATCAATCTGACTGCCAGTGTTAACTGACAACGCTGGCTTTCTCGCGCCTGACTCCTTTTCCACCTGTACGTGAACTTGCACCTGTGAAAGTTTCGGGTGAGCTTCACCGGTCCAATCCTTTTCTACAGATATCGACTCAGATTTTTGTGGTGTATTGTTGTCTTTTTTCTTCTTCCCCAACTTGAAGCTCCGTCCACTAGAAGTGTGACCCAGGTTGTCATCCTCGTCGCGTTCTTCATCCTTTCCTGTTGCTTTGCGATCTTTATCTGACGTGATTCGCCCTTCCTTCTCTTTTTTCCGCTCAGATCTTTTTACATTGCTCTCCTTGTCCTTATCTTTGCCCCCAAACAATCCCCCGAGTCTAGAGGTGCCACTAGCACTACTAGTACCTCCAGCGCCTAGCAAACCCAGACCAAGTGTTAAGCCCGGCAAGCTCGATTTCCGGGATGCCAATAAATTCTCAGAAAAGGACTGCGATTTTGTTCCAGATGTTTCTGTCTCAAACCTCTCCCACTCCGCTTTTTTCCGCTCTCTATCTCTTTCCACATCGTCGACACCCACATCCCTCTTAGACTCGTTAACGACGACAGAGGAACCCAACTCGGAACGAGCTGATAAACTTGGCCCCGTATTCGTAGATTGCTTCCTTACAGAAGCAGAAGCCCTCTCTAATGCCTCCGCTCTGCCCACGGTCTTGAACAGTGCACATACAATTCGCAAACCGGCCACCATTGCGTCTTCCCTTGATGCAGGAACATAAGAACGGTAATCAGAGTTCGGCGCTTCACAGTTCCGTCTATTCCCTCGTTCTTTCTCCTTCTGATCGTCCAATTCTCGCTCTCGCCCCCGGTCGCGGTCTTTCTCCTGGTCAAACATAAATCGGTTCGTAGTTGCAGGGTTTTCGTGGGCCTTCGATTTCTCCCGCGCTTTCTTTTCACGTTCTTTGTATTGGTCAAGGCGATTATCCTTATCCTTTCCCTTATCCTTAACCTTGCCGAAAGGAACACTAAAATCGTCCCAACGCATGATGAATTCAGCCGCCTTATCTAGCTCTGCCTTCTCCTCTCTTCGCTTAGATTCTTGCCTGCGTTCCAGTTCGCATTCCAAGGCGCGCAGGCGATCTCGCCTGTCTTGGTCCTGCTGTGATAGCACATGATCAGGGTACAAGAGCATCTCACGCGAACTAAAGTGAGAAAGTGGTGGAATGATAGTCGAACTGGGAGACATGGGCTCTAAGCGCTCTCCTAATGATGACGTCCAACCTGGAGATGGTATAGGCACTACCAATGGTGACAATGTACCGGGGGCTAAGCGTTGGTTTGAAGATGAGGACAAGGTTGCGGTATCAATTTCAATGCCGCCATTGTCCGCATTTCGGCGAGTGGGTGTATGCAAAGGATGTAAGTCAGTGTTACTTTTACCGGTTCTCGTGAGAGGACGAGAGAGAGTTGACCGAGATGGAACTTTGCGAACACCGGTCGTCAAGTGTTCGACGTCACGGATTGAAATTAAACAAGAAAGTGGGATACGATGCGCCGGTACCGGATCCTAGATAAATGCAGTTAATAGGATGAAGTCCATACGAAGTAGGGAAGTACATTGAAGTGAAGAAAGAAGTCAAAATGTGAATGGAGAACAACTGAATACCCACAAATTTTGCGACGGGAAAGAAAAAGGTTCAGATATTAAAACACTCACGTCACGATCTTTAAACATAGTAAGGACCCCATCTTTGATGACGACCCACCTGTCTCTCCATTGTTTCTTTGGCTTTAGACGTTTCTCGCGGGTAGGCTGACCGTCGAACCCTCTTCTCCTGCGTTCTGCCTCCTGCGCACCTTGGTCTTGCGCTGAAATTGCAGACCGTAATTCTCCAGCTGTCTCAGTATTTGCGTCTTTGGCGCGAGTGGCGGTGGGAGAATCAACATCGGAGCGATATACCACACGCAACATTCGAACCCAGCCTTCCCAATACGGCTGTGCATATGCAGTGGGATCATGTCGAGGAAGACAGGTAAGTATTGGCGAATGAGAGTGGGTGATTCTTAAGGTCTCCTGGCTAGTATTTACTTCGGACGTGTTGCCAAGGGAACCAAGGTAGTTTGAGGTGCCTTCAAAAGGTATTGAATTATTTGGGGACGGCGGAGTATTGCTGTGGTACGGTGGACTTGCAGTCGCATGGTGTATACTCGGTTTTGATGCTGCAGAAGGATTGTCGACGGTAATGGATCCCCCATTTAGTAGAAGTTGACCAAAAATCAAAGTAAATGTGAATGTTATCGGAGGAGAAGAAGCATGTAACTCGACAAGCTCGCGTGGTCCAAGGTCATACCACGATATTGGAAAATCCTCTTCAAGAATCTGACTTGTGGAAAATCGAACGAGAGTAAAGGCGCTTGAATATATTTGCTCTCTTTCTTCCCTCAATGTTACTGAGGACATAGACACGACTCCAGTGGGAACAGGACCACCGGACTGACTGGGTGAAGTACCTGGTCCACCAGGAGGCACATCCACGCGCCCACTCGTTGTGCTTATCGTGACTGATGAACCCTTGTCTTCCCAAGAAACGTCGTCCTCATCTTCCCATCCATTGGCGACATTATCCCCCTCGTGCCCAAGCTCATTGGCGGGATATCCACTCCGAACCCAATTTCTTTTGTCACGAGACGATGCGAATTCGATGGGGCTTGCGGCTCGGACGTTGTCATCTGGCGCAAAAGTGATAGGAGAGACAGCACGTTTTGTGTCGGTATCGTGGTTCAAGCATCGGCGGTCAAATGGGAGGTTGAGAGCTTTTGCGATAATAATTTGTTTGAGGTGTTTGATTTTCCATGATAGGTCAATGTGAGTGAGGAACCATTGATCATATGAGACTGAAAATAGGCGTAAATTAGGGTATGAGAGCAAAACAGAAGAGGCTACCGTATCTGCAGGCAATCAAAACCTGCTTCTGCCTAGTTGATTCCATCTTCGCCTGACCAAGAAAGCAATGTGAGGAACGGGTGTAACACGAAATCATGCACAGCACCTTGAGGGAGTGTGATAAGATTATCAATGCTCGTATGCTGGTAGATTCTGAAAGTGCAGACGCCAAGCCTCAGTATAACAAAGTGCACATCTGTCAGAGACGAGCGACACAAGAGACATACGAATTGAGTGTCCACTTCAGTGCTTCGGCCAGCCCCTTGAAGGCTCCTAATGACCACAAGCAATTTGTGATAAGAGGCAGCAATGATAAGCAAAGGTGTTGGAGGAAATAACCCAGAAATTTAAAGCCAAAGCGGAACCATATACCAATTCTTTCACCAAATCTTAGTGTTGTGCGAAATAGGTCCCGAACCTAATTCACTGGGCAAATTTGCACCGCAGTCTCTGAGGGCCAAATTTGCAGCGCTAATTTGCACTCTCACGTGCTTACCCTAAGATGGCAATTTCTGACTCAAATATAGTTCAAATAGTAGCAAAAATTGGCTGGCATACCAAAACACATGGTGCACACGTGAATTTTGGTAGAGGGCTAATTTGCTGTAATTCGCATCTAGTTTTTGACCTTCTCAGGGAACCTGCAGATTAGCCGCAAATTTGCAGGGTGAATTTGCAGCTGCGAATTTCAACGTTCGCACAACACCTGCAGCAGATTATCACGTGCGCAACGATGACTCATGTCAGACTCATAAAATGAAGAAATGCTAATCGATGATCCATGATCCACACCGTCAACATGTCCATGTCAACCCCCAAGTCTGCCCTCAAGGAGAACCCTTGTATCACAGTTACGCTCGCTGAGCTAGCTCGTGCTCTCGATCAAATGGGAACAACAGAACCTGTATCGGCGACACGGCTGTACCATACCCTTCTTCAATTGCATTCCGCACCACTCACTGGTCAGAGTGGGTCAAATTGCGATGTCCATAGCAACGGACAATATTCAACCAATTCCTCAGCTGCTACAGCCGGCCCTAACGACCCAGGTTCTCCTATTCAATCTGGCGAGATCAAACCCAACTCAGACATCCTCAGTCATCAAGAAGGGATGAGCCACAAAGAGATACGACGTAGGATGCTGGAAATGGCGAAGGCTTCATTTCCTGACGGCATCCCCACCAGTAATTGACGCCGATTCTGACTCGCAGAGTTCCTCATAACCGCTACGAATCTGAGGTATGTTGTGCTAAATGTTGCTACGGCTTCAAAATTTCAAACCCTAGATCTGTAGCATTGCCGATTTTTTTTGTTGCCAGGTTTAGCCCTTTGTTATCTTACCAACATTCTATGCGAATTTCTAGCCAAGATTTGTCGAGTTATGAGGCAGTTGAGGGTGTGAGAGGCTTCCGGCGTGGCTTTTGCCATGATTTTATATGTGCTTATATCTTTCAATCTCATGCTTTAACTTGTCTGTCTTTTTCTGGAAAGGGAGTTAGACGTCACTTACATAGGGCTACGCGAGCGTTCCAATTGAAATCCCTACAACTGTAGCTGGAAAATTACAGATACACACTGTAAGTAAGAAAATGGACAAGTTATACAATTTCAGCGCCCATATGTCAATCTGGCTTTCAGAAAGAAATCCACGACTATAGATTAATAGTTGGCATTTTTCCAGAGCAAAACATTTTTATGTGTTCAGCTCCTTGCTGGGCGCGTTTTCAAGAGGACTAATTGTAAACAGCAACCTTGTTTTCCTTAACCCATCTTGCAATCTGCTATAAATTACAAGCAACAACCATAATATCTGACTGGAGACTATGTTTTCTGACTTGGAGAACTCACGTCCCCGCCCTCCTCTCAAAGACCGCAGAGCGACATCGAATACAATCAAGCATGAACTGACAACCACACCTCCCCCTGCGTATGGTTCGAGCTTCGTATTTCCACCACGTAGCCCCTCTTTAGGTTTCAATCGGGATATCTTTGGTTCGCCTGTTATTTCGACTGTGCGTATGATGGGATGGGATAGTCGGATGAGACAATCTGTCAATCTGACGATCCGGACTGGATGAACAAGAAATCTCGCGAGGAGTTGCAAGAGCTATTGTTCAAGGCTCATGGCATCATCAGAGAAAGGGAGAATGGTGAGATATATTGTGTTCGAGTGGTATTTCGAGCTCAACTGTATGGTGTTTTTCCAGAAGTTGGTCGTGCTTCTACCATTGCAAAGCAAATATACGAGAGTAATGTGGTTCTCAAGTCAAAGCACGAAGCCTTACTGGCTAGGATCCCCATGTCCGTTTCGACGCCGAACACTCACTCTAGGACATCCACTATACGTCTTTCCCATTCCGCTTCAGAATCTGGCTTGGCTGGTCCATTTACAACCCGAACGCGCAAGGTCTCGATCGCTTCTTGCAGACCAGAATGCCGAGCTCCTTGACGAACTGTCAAGGCTAGAAGAGGACGCAACGTCTGCTGACATTGCAGGTCGCCGTGAATTGAAGCGGTTGGAAAAAGAAATTGCGTACCTTCGTGCTGCATTGGAGAAAACTCAGGCGAAGAGTGAAGAACTGGAAGGCAAAGTTCATGACGCGTTACAAGTGACGCTCTGAGGAGGAAGAAGGAAAGGTAGGCGGCGAGGCATGCCAAACGTGATGTCAAGGAGGGAACCAATGTCCTCAACTTTGCCCCACCGGGTTCGAAATTAGGTGGTCCCACAGAAAGATTAACGCTGAGGGAAGTCCCAACCAAGACCGACAAGTCAACACTCCGGGTAGAAGAGGCGACGTGCACCCGAGTTCCGAGGATACTGCAGATCGAGCTCTTATCTCTCAGCTTCTGAATAAGGTCAAAGAATTAGAGGAGATTAATGACCGCTTCCTCCAACATCAAGCCGAAACTTCGAACCAACTCGCTAGTGTCCAACAGGACGCGATGAGTATATCAAAGATTTATGAGTTTCTTTCGGACGATGATGCTCCGTTGAAACACTTACCTCTGGAAACTCGCTCGAGCTATCTGTGGAGCCCCCAACGCCGGATGTGAACGATACTCCAACGCAAGCTGCTCTGTGCATCTTCAACACATCTCTCAGACTTTGGGTTGAAGAAGAACTGGCCCACAGTTGAACTGGAACCGGACCATCTTCAGAACCGAACTGGTCAGGTTCAAGGTTCTGCCAAAGTGGTCAAAGAACCGGACCGAACTGAACCTTGGCAACACTACTATCGTAACGGGTACGGGTTTCTGCGGGTACGGGTACGGGTAGACCCCAGGGTTACCTGTGCCACACCCTACTGTATTTGTTTCATGATGAAGTGGTTCGGGGCGCGCTCTTGGCGCCCGGAAACAAATTGTTGTATTATTTTATAGACACCATTGATGGTGACATGTATCTACAAGCAGGAAACTAGAGAATATGTTGTACTCTGGTGACGAGATAAACTTAGACATGATACATATTATTTTCGGCTGATTTGGACTGTGTAGTAGGCCCATCCATCAAAACTGATCACACCGGATAGAATCTTACATGCAACTGGTAAGTTCAACTACCTACACAGCTGACCGGACAATATATTCACCTGACACGGGTCATGTACACTTTCCTATCAAAGCTGACTACACCATACAGCACTTGATCTGCAACTGATGACCTCCAATGCCAATGCTGATGGGGCCGTACAAGGCGGTAAGTGCTGACCAGAATTTGTACATGAATTATCAATTGATATACTACTGACCTGAAAAGATCTTGATAGGAAATGGTGCCAAACCTGGTCAGCCTCCGTCAGACCTTATGATGCCTGATGATGCCATCAGGCGTTGCAATAACTGATATGTTAAATGGGATTTTTCCGACATCTTGGTAGCGGCAACAAATCATGTTGATTGTGATGGTATTCATAAAACGAACCCATAGGAATGTAAATGTCTCTTTCTACCAGTAACAAATATGCGTTGGAGGCCTGCACTAATATACTGTTATATCCCCGGTAACAGGATTGCAGTATCGTAAGAGGCTAAGTAACAAGAAGCATGTTTAATAAGGTACCCCGTGAGGCCGTTGATTTCAAACGTACGTAAGTGATCCATAACGGTGTGCATCGTTTGAGAGGGGTGGGCCTTCCAGAGATTTCGGCGTTGTTGTGGCTTCGATGTTTTCAATAAGATTCTGCACAAAGAAAATCAGTACAAAACATCCAGGAGCGTACAGCAACATGACCCGTACTCTTTGTCCCAAAATAATGAATTCAGTATCATTTGGGAGTTGTTCTCTGTGAACGAAGGTTGTATCAAACTCCGTGGGATACCCATCAATTCTAAGAAAGAAAATGGCCGATAATGAGGCCAGTAACATAGAAGCTTTTGAAAAGCAAACATACTGGACTTGTGCTGTGACGAAACCTTGTCCTTTGACACGTAACTTGCTGCAAAGAATATAAGATATATCCGCTCCCGTATCCCATAGACAAAACTCCTCAAATCCCTGGCTCTCCTCCTCGTCATCAGAGAAAATGCGAACGTTGGCACGTACAAACGGTAGGTTGTGCCCGTCATTGCGGAGGGTTGTGTAGGGTCGTGGGATGCCATCAGGAAAAGAAGCCCTCGCTATTTCCAGCATCCTACGGCGTATGTCTTTACGGCTGAGGATCTCTGCACTGGGTTCAAATCGTTCGATCCTACTTGGTTCAATAGGAGAGCCCTGGTGTCCCGCGCCATCTGTAGCAACCGAAGAAGTCGATAAATGTTATTTAATGGCATGGAGTTGTGATCTGACTTACTCTGAAGGGTCGTAGGAGGACGTGGCATGGTCACTGTGGGGATGCCAGTGAGCGGGGCAGTTGTGGTGTCAGCGGGCAAGGTCTCAGCCGCAGGCAGAATGTTGGTGTGTATCAGGGTGTGGTCGAACATGGTCTCCTGGATTAACTGGAGAAGAAAACGGTTAGGTGTCATTTTGGAGTTGCAGACCTTGAAGGTGCAAGAGATAGCGGAGAGGGATGGGCGGTAAGGAAAACTCACAGTATGGAATCCGACTGCATACCGTTCAGTCTGACGGTAGCCGGGGACCCAATTAATCCAAGGGCTAAGATTACGGGAGAAACGTGGTAGTTCTTGACAAAAAAGAATGGCTGATGCATGGCGTAAATTGTTGAACATGACTGAGCGACTTCAAGAAAGCAAGTGAGCTCAGCTTCGAACACCATCTGTACATATATGCCATGGTCGGTGGTTGACAATCGCCGCGCACGTGAGGTGGTTGACAAGGATTACAGAGTTGAATAACTTCCTTTGGTACACGGCGCAAAGGAGTTGAATATTGAAGAGATGCAGGCGAGTTGGAATAAGTTCTCAGCTGAACTTGCTGTCAACAATTTACCGTGAATTTTAAATTACTTTACTCAGTACTGTAACTTTGACGCGATCACGTGATGGTTGAACCCCTTGAACGAAGTTCTATATTCATTTGTCAAGCAGTGCACACCCATTCTCTGTTTAATGTCGTCCACGTCCTTCATAGAAGCATACGAGCCTCTGGACGTCATTGGAAATGGCTCCTTTGGAATAATTCGCAAAGTTCGACGAAAATCGGATGGAGTCGTGCGTTTCAATGCCACCATTATGTCTGTAGACACTCTCATATGTTTTACCAGACATTCGCTCGTAAGGAGCTCAATTTTGACCGAATGAGCGAACGGGACAGGAAGCAGATTGTTGCAGAAGTGTATGTTAAAACCCTTCTTCCATGAGAGAGTCGTTGACGTTGCTCCGTTTCAGAAATATTCTCAAAGATCTTCATCATGACCACATTGTACGCTATCACGATCGTCACGTCGATAGAGACGCTGGAATTCTCTATATTCTTATGGAATACTGTGGTGGGGGCGACCTTTCCACCGTCATTAAACAAGCTACGAAACAAAATCGGCTGATACCGGAAGACACGATCTGGAACTACTTCTACCAAATTCTCCAAGCGTTACAACATTGCCATCATCCAAATACCCACCAAAGATCCGGAAGCGGCTCTATATCAAACTCACCACCTGGCGATTGCGACGGGAATTCGAGGAGAGCACAAATTCTTCACCGGGATCTCAAACCTGACAATGGTGTGTCTCATGCTCCTTGCGGCTTTCCTGAACCAACAATTCTCTTTCAGTTTTTCTTGACGAAAATAACACTGTAAAGCTTGGCGATTTTGGCCTCTCAAAAGCCCTTTCACAAGCAAGTTTTGCCAATACATATGTTGGGGTACTTGTCTTTTAGCCTCAGTCTTTTGTGCTTTTGTTGACACAGTTCTGCAGACTCCTTATTACATGTCCCCCGAGCTTATGCAAGAGAAAGCCTATGATTCAAAGTCGGATATTTGGTCTTTGGGCTGTCTTATCTATGAGCTTTGCGCTCAGAAGCCTCCTTTTCACGAAGCTAAAACCCAATCTGAACTTAGTATATTCATTCGGTTAGTGTCTTGATGATGATAAAGCTTTATCGTATAATTGTTTCCATCTGTAGCAACGGCCGTATCCCGCCGCTTCCGCGGGGATATTCTCAGAGTCTTTCTTCTGCCATTAAATCGATGCTCAATCTGAACGTGAGTTCACTCACTTCGCTCGTTGTCGACTTGTCGGCTTAATGCTTTTAGCCTGCTATGCGTCCGTCTGCCACTCAACTTCTTCAACATGAAAGAATAGAAACCATCCATAAGGTGGCAGAGGCCGCAAAGATGTAAGCAGTGTTTTAGAAATACGAGCGCTGTCTGACATTTGTATTGAACCCTAGGTTTGACATAGTCAAGAGTCATAGAAATGCAGTTGCAAACCGTGAACGAGATGTTACGATCCGTGAGCAAGCACTATTTGAAAAGGAGCAGCGCCTAGCTAGTCTTCTGAATGAGAAGGATCAAGAAATTGCGAATCTGAAGAAAACGGTTGAGCAGTTTCAACAAGCTCATCATTTCTCCCGACATGATGTAGAAATGGCTGTTAAACGAGCCGTGGGTCACCGAGAGGATGAACTACGAGTCCTTGTCATGAAACGTGAGGAAGAGGTTGCCGCATCTATGACCAAACGCGAAGAGGAGATCATGGAAGCTGTCAGACGACGCGAGGAGGAGGTCTGTGAAGCGTGGGTTAAAAGGGAAGAAGAAATTAGGAGTGAGTTATCGGAGAACTGTAGGTTGGTGCAAGAGCAGGCAGAACGGGTCAATCAAAGAGAAGTCGAACTGAAGGATGAAGAAGCTCGATTGGAGGAAATGAGAGAGGAACTAGAGGCAGATATTCAGAGGGCAGAACAAAAAGGTAACGTCTCGCTCAACATTTGCGTTCGTCCATTGACAATGATACATTTCGTACTCAGCACGAAAAAACAAGAATCCTTTGGAGGAAGTCAAGAATATCCTTCATTCAGATTCACGTAGCACACAAGCGAAACCTCAACGTCGTCGGAAGGCCGAAGTTCAGCCTGCACCTGCCCAACTACCAACACCCATCCGAATCATGGCGCTCGAGACACCTATAACGCGTCCTACTTATACCAATTATTTTCCTTCTGCTATGAAGGGTGTCGTCCTCACCACGACGGGGGAAACGCTCTCTACACCCGCGCCTTCTGAACTTGCCAAACTTTTCGACGCGTCGCCAAAAGTGGGGCTTAACTTTGCAAAGATCTTCGATTTCGACGAAAACGAGAAAAGAGCTGAGAAGCATCCAGAGGCTGTTGCAGACCATAGCCCTCCCCCTAGTCCTAGCTCGAGAAAAGAGAGGGAGAAAGAGAAGGCTAAAGAAAGAGATCAGGACAAGGATGACGTCCATGAAAGCAACTCTTCAACTCCAACCACCTCTACGACGCAAGTGGGTCTTCAGCCTACCCGTATTCGCAGACCCTCTATACGCTCTTCAACTCGTGCAGACACGCATGGCCGTTCGACGTCATTACCCACATCTGTTTCGGAACCATCAAGCTCGTCGTCTTCATCTTTGGCTTCTCATGGTCACCGACCTAAACCCCTCCCTCATCCCCATCTTCGACCCTCCAACAGTAATTCAAATCTCACCTCGTTGGCTCGTGCAGCAGGCCTGCCGATACCCGTACCAAGAGATCACCCCTCGCCAGAATACGATTTCTCAGATGAGGAAAACCTCCCAAGCCCGTTTTTGAAGAAAATCGACAACAGAGGGTTGACGAAACCCGCTGTGGCTGCAGGGACTTCGTCTGCTGCTACCGTCAAGCTAAAGAGGAATAGCGGCTTGCTCTTGAGGGCTGTCGCTGCAGCAAATAATTTGGGCCGTCGATCGGGGGCTTCTCATGTTGAGCGTCCAGGTTCGATAACCACCCCTCGTACGTCAGAAAGTGCTCGTCCCTCGTTAACGAGTGCAAGAAAGGCAAGCGAGGAAGCAAGGAAAGCTCTTTCAAGGCCGTAACAATGCACCAGATATAGGTGAAACTTCATAGACTCAATTTTACCTTTCGCATTCGTTTTTCCTTTCCCTACTGTTTTCATGTTTTATCACGATCAACACCTTGAACTATTTTATAAGATGCTTTTCACAGTCGAAGAGACTTTCATGGAATGCCTTGATTTGAAGTGGGCGACATTTGGGTACAAATATTATGTAAATTAATGTTTTAGCTGTATGAAATGTGAACAGAGGTGCTAGAACAATTGCAGAGCTTCAATATTCCTGGAAACCTTTCCCTAGTCCACGACTTTTATAAGATACAGACCATAATACTTTTTGTATCCTCTTGTGAACTAAATCAGGCTGCAGCGTGTTGTCCATTAATCATAACGATATTACAAAAGATCTCCGAGTGGCGTTCCCTCTAGACCGCTAGACTCACGCATGCCGATTTCCCAATCTAAAAAATCTTTAGATAAAAAACGACCAAGGTACTAATATTAACTTACACCCATAAATAATAGTCACAGCCATCAAAATTCCAGTCCCGCTGCCAATAGCACCAGATAGGTCAGCGACAACAGACAGGAGGCCAAGGATAGCACCGCCAAAGGCAGCAGCAGTGGGAATGACACGTTTAAGTTCCTTATACATTGAACCCTCACGATGACCGGCCATAACCTAGGAGAGATAAGAAAGCGATTGAGCAATGAACAAGTAACACAAGTGTCACTTTACCATTTGTTGGTCCTTTAGCTGCTTCGCAACGTCACGCGGACTGGAGCCGGATACGTCTATCCAGGTCTTGGAGAAAAGAGCACAGGCAGAAACAATGAAGGCGATGTAGGCGACGGTGTGGAAAGGATCAAGGACTGCCTCCTTGATAG
>Ga0307514_10002826_pt1 | contig 17395 bp, 24 predicted proteins | sample 16_EM_MG_FD_203088 | JGI IMG/M metagenome (GOLD analysis project Ga0307514, IMG submission 203088) | Populus trichocarpa ectomycorrhiza microbial communities from riparian zone in the Pacific Northwest, United States - 16_EM | ecosystem: Host-associated > Plants > Roots > Unclassified | place... | reverse complement strand
GATGAGGCAGTGGGATATGCATTTAAAGCACTCGGCGACCATCGGCGGTATCTATCCACCTCGTCCCAATGGGGCATTTCTAAACCCTGCGGAAGGGCCATACCATTGGCCTTTCTTGAGCGTTTAGTCGATCACCATTCCAGATCGAATCTCATATGCGGGTCTATGTTTTCTGCATTTCTTGGGCCCCATGAACGTCAACGTCATTAATCTCTATCCATATTCAGCAGAGACCTTCCAACCATCGTGTTATGCTGGTTTTCGTAGCCGTTCGAGCCTCTGCCGGTCTTCAACCCCTCCACCGGTAACACACGTCTACGTCTGCGTCTGCAGATTTCGATGGACAGTGGGATACGCATCTAAAGCACTCGGCGACCATCGGCGGTATCTATCCGCTTCATTCCAGTGGGGCAAAAAATGCAGTGAATTACTCTACTACTTTAAAGTTGCACCTCGAAATCTAAGAGAATCGTGACAAAAATGATTATCCGACTTGGGGCCAGGTGATGATCGGGATCTGCTTCATTCCAGTGGAGCAGTTGATTACTCTAGTTTAGCCGAACTCGCACCTTAGAATAAAAACGAGTTGTGACAAAAAAGCCCCTGATCAATTACTGAAGAAATGAACCTCCCAATTGGACGCGATGATATTCGACTTGACTTGGGTCCAGGTCGCAATCAGGATCTTCCCACTATCTACAAGACAACGTCGCACCCAAAGAAGTCGGGACCTGGCAACATCTATTACTTTATTCAAGAATTGTCGAAGCCTGCGCTTCAGAAAGCCCTGGATACAGAAAACAGACTCCGTATCCCACATGGAACAGAACAACTTGCAATTGACCAAGGTGAGTTACATTCTGGAGTTTGCCTGTAGTGTTGGAGTTGACCCGTTCCTGTAGGTTTTCTAAAGCTAGAGGAAGACGACATCATATTCGTTCGCAGCGCTTTGGCGCCGGTCACAGGAGAGGAAGATGTAGCGGTTTGCTGGATCACAGGAAGGTTTGTTATTCAAATTATATGCTACTCTTGCCGTGTATCCCTTGTTTATACTTGTTCAAGTCGAATTTATACCGATAGCGAGAAGAGGTCTCTCCTTGACTCGCGTGATGCTTCCCTGGGCGAGAAAGAAGATCGAAGTCGATTCCGGGCAGTCAAGACGCCGGAAGGGACCTGGAGGGGCGGTGTTGCCTTTGAACGAAATGCTCGTGCCAATCCTGTCAAACCCAAGACGCGATGCTATAGCCTTGGCAATTCTTTCGAAGGTCCGAGAAAAGTGATGGCCCCTTGTGCTGGCAACAAAATAACCGGAGAAAGGGACATTGAGGCCGTTAGATTAAGACAGGCTTTAATAAAAGTACGCTTTCCCAAATATCCAACGTAGTGTGAGCATTGAGTCCAGTGGCAGGCTTCTTCACCCCTTGCAATGAAATCCATGCGCGAAGGGCCCCCCGAAATTCTATCAAACATTCAAACAAATGCCCAACTCATCAACACGCCAGCAGTTGGGGATGAAGACAACGTCGCATATTCTGCAACACAGCTAAACATTGCACCTGCGGAGATGCATGGATCAAGTACGTACAATCATTGATTATTTGTTCTCTATTAAGATCTACACGTCAGAGGGAACACTGCGTGATGCCATGGGTGAATTTGGAGGCGAGCATCGGGACGCCAAAGACAATGCAGCATACTACACATGCATGATTTCAATCTCTGACTTGCCTCAGGGATACGATCCAGGTCGCTTCTTTATATTGTACCCTGGCATATTCGTCACCCTCCACAATTTCATTACTGCTCATTTCTCTGGTCTGCGCATCCATGGAGGCACGGCACCTTATGCATGTGTCAATGCAGATCCGATTGAATTTGAAGCCGCTATCCGCGTCAACATCATCTACTATCCTCCAAGGGGCCAAACGATGGGGAATCAGATATATGCACTGGGAGGTCTCCCAAACAATACGACTTTTTTTGTACCACCTGAAATGATGACTGCCACGTAAATGACCTTTTACGCATGCTGAAGCTTGCTGACGAACATTATTGCAGACCTCTCGAACATGAAAAACGAGGTTGGTGTCCTCACGCCGCATATCTTGAGGATGGGCGGGTGATATCTGCCCAAACGAGTCACGTTAACTTTGTCGTTCGAGCGTTCTATTGTCTGGTGCTGTATTTCTTATTACAGTTGCCGGAGGAATATGGGATGCGCGTTGATTTGGACGCCTTTTTTGCCGCATTTTCTATGTGGGATGAAAATCATCAACGAGTTCGCGTTCAGCGATGGCATGCTGCACCTGGATACCGATACGTTAACGACAATACTGCGATGGACACGTCTGCTGATGACTCAAACTCTGCGGACCTTGAAGAACAGGAGGCGCTCGATGATGATCGGTTTGTAGACCAGGAAGGTATACGTGCTCCTATGAGGGAACAGTGGAACCGCTACTACTACCATGTTGCAAGTCACACTCCTTACTGCGTATGCAAGTCGACTCCAGATGTTGAGCTTCATGATGAGACAGAGGATGTAGAGTTGACGGATAGCGAAACAGAAATAGAATCTATGCTGGCTAGCAAGGACAAAGGAAAGGACAAAGGAAAGAATCGTGACACTGGAAGAGGGCTCTCGTTGTCTGGGCCAGGAGGTCGGCCGGAAGGTAATTGTCCAACTCTTGTTAGGTTTGTCTTTTTTCAAACTGACTATCAATTTGCAGATGTGTCAGTTGCCAGAGTAATTCGCGCTAGAGCAAGTGGATCAAAGGATGGGAAAGGTGTTTCCGATTTTTGTTATATATAGTCTATCTACCAACCACCGATGCAGGTCATTCATCTGCCAATAGAATCCAGAGACAAGAAAGCAAAACTGTCGAAGATAATTTTTCTAGGCGTGAGGACATCTTACTACTTCAATGGTATTCACTTCTAAATCCACTGTAATATCAGGGCTCTGTCTTCTGGACACGACCGATGTTCTCGATCATTTGAAAGCTGCAGGGACAAGTCAAATGGACGGCCAACCAATGGCATCAACAAGTACGGCGAATGGAGATACGTTTTTTGGCACAGATTTGGAATGGAATGACGAACAGAGGCACGAACGTGAAAGCAAGATGAATACTGATGATGAAGATAACGAGCTCGATGGGAGTAGCAATGCTATTCAAGTTGTTGGTAATAAAACTTTATGTCTCATACTGAGATTGTCACTTACACTCTGTCTCAGCACCAAAGTTTTTACAACGGCTGAGCTACGATGTGATCAAGTCTGAAGCCGACGATGTCTACAATACGGTTTTTTCTTTGCTGTCGCAGAAAGACAATTCAAATGAACATAGGGCGATGTCGGCATTACGAGGTCTGACGTATTCCATAACGCTGATGCCATTGTCGTCCTCCTCTTTACCTGATATTCTGGATGGCTGGTCTGGCCTTGACAAGCTCAAGAGGCAGCAGTGTTCCACTGGTCTTGGTATCCGAAAACTGCGAGCAAGCATCATGCTAATCAACTATACTGCCTGGTACTGGTTGGACGTCTTTGTTGCCGACCAATGTCGAAAGATACTCGCTGGCAACTTTCCTTCTGGTGGTAACTGGCTAGCAGGTCTTGTATCCGACGTTGAGACCTTGTACACCTCAACCTCCACTGAGCAGCTTGTTCTTCGTGCAACCGATTACGATATTGATTTACCCGATACGTCACATGTTCTCGATCGAAGTCGCATTCGTATTTCCAAGGATAAAGACCGAAAAAACGCGCGCGTTGTGTCCACTGTGATTAGCATTCTGGAGAAATGGCTCAAGTATCCTGCTGATAGATCCGAGAAGCAGAAAGCATGGTTTGTGCACATCCTGGTTGCAGATTTTGGATCCAATATCCTATACCTTGATGGGATCTGGAACATTTACTCCAACATTCGTAATAGGCTCTTCGTTGATGGATCATGGCATGTTGAACCATTTGGAGCTGTAGAGTTGCTACAGAAATTCACTCTCAATCATCCTCTGCACAATCCAGCCTCATTTGAACGAACTGCTGTGGACCGGATTGCATATCTGGTCGATGATCTGTACAACGATCACAATGTTCTTGTCATTGACAGGCCGACATCTACAGAACGTGCTTTGCTCTTCAAAGACACTATTAGTCTGTCGCTTCGTCAGATAGCAGACGAGGAAATGCAACTGTTCAGTTTGTTTGTTCAGGCAAACATTGATTATCAATTCGACAATACCAGTGGACTACTGACGCATCCGCGATTACAAGCCCATCTGAAATCCAACACAGACAAATTTCTAATATTCCGCGAACTTGCCCCATCAAGGGCACGTGCGAGATCTTCCGAAGGTCCATTCACTCCAGAGCTGATTAGAACGACAATCGGCATCTACAGTGCAATTGTATGGCGGGGAATAACTTTCGGCACGGCGTTTGCTGCTGATGGGCCCATGGTATTCACCTCTGGACACAATTTTGACGCCATTTGTAGCGCAACAGGCAAGACGGAAGAATACTTCTGTGACAAAGGTGCCTATGGAGTTCCCAACCCTTTCCGGACCGCAGCGCTTGGTCAAGACTATTGGAAATCTTTGCAAGGAAACATTTGGGAAGATTTCATTGCTGGACGCATCATTTCCTTCATTGAATGTTGGCGTTTCTTTTTGTCTGGACGCAATCCACCTCTGTTCCCTCAGCTGGGTCTTTTGGCCTCTTATTTACTAACCGCGGATCTGTATTACGCCGGTGTAGTAGCCAAACCCGCAGTTGACGACATGGTGACCATCATCCAGGAGATGAATAAAGGGGCAGTAGCAGCTCTGGAACGACTTCGCCTTATCGCTCCTCGTGTGCAAATGAAAAAGTCCAAACGAAAAGTCAACAGAGAGGAATGTCGCAAAGCCTTCGAGTTCATGGCTGAATATGTGGGCAATATCATACCGCAACATCTTCATGATGTACTATGCGTTGACCTTGTTATGGTTGAACACACACTTTGCAAGTTTAGCCGGGCATCCGCAAAGAATTTATTGTGTCAGAGAGGAGGAGATGTATAACAGTGCCTGATTTGTAAATTTGTATCCCAATCTGAGAATTGTTCCCGATATTTTGACGAACCTTCACATTCCTTTTTACTGTCGACAACTTTCTTTTCCCTATTCCTCATCCTTTTCTAATTATCAGACTTGCAGTCGGTGCTCCAATGGCTACCACAACCGCATCTACTACCGCTTTCAGGCAGCCTTTTACATGCTTCGATATATAGGAACGTCTCATAGGGCAGGCGATCGGCGTTTGCCACCCAGGCTCCATCGGTTTACCCCTATCAGAACAACAACAACAACAACAACAACACACGCCCCAACCAGGATGTCATTGCTGTTCCGGCCTGGGCTACCGATGTCGAGCCTCGCCAGTCGTGATTCATATGCTCAGTACTGCCTATGGCGAGGCCTGATTCCTGCTATAACTCATAGCTCGCACCCAAGCTCAACCGATCACATTATATCACGCAGACACAATCCCAAGCCCACCACAACCGATCGCAATACAAACCGCGGACCCACTCCCTTCCCAGACCTATCTGAACCTTACAGAGGAAGACCGCCAATCACACTCGAGAGACGTACAGGCAGCCAGCGAAAAGCACTGAGAAGAAAAGTCCACCGACAAATTCCAACATCGACGCCTAACCCCCGTTGTGCAAGACTACGTATTTGGTACAAGGATGCTCGCAAGCGCCGCAGGCAGATCAAGGAGAAGGTAGAGTTCACATGTCTGGAGGTTTCAACCAGCTCGATTCCGCTTTACTGCTGTTCCAACTAACTGCAAGCCTACACAACGTATCTGTAGTGGATCCCGCCCAATCGCCGACTCAGCCGCACTCACGCCAACGCACTACACTCAAACGCAAACGTCAAACCACGACTTCTCAACTCCGCTCACATATTGGCCTGCTTACGCCCCATGGAAATTTCTTTAGCATTGACGACCCTCCGTAATCCTCCCAGCGTGGATGGATTAATATATTGTAACAATTGTAACAACTTCCCCCTGTCAATTCTGTCTCCTGACCCCACTTTTGCAATCACTCTCTTCTCATGCACTTACAGCCGTCCACAGTCGGTCCACTTTGGCATTCCGGTATTAGCCGGGACCTCTGGGACGCAATAATGAAACTCAAGATCCCAAGATGGATTACTTGTGATCCCATCGTGTGAATTGCTCCTTGTACTACAACCATCATGTCTGATTCTACGTCCTCTCATCTCACGATGCCGTTGTCCACAGATCTTGCATTTCCTCTTGTCCCCAATGTTGTTGAATGTGTTTCACCCCAACGGCGACTTCCAGTTGTTTCATCAATGCTACTCAAGTCTCCGTTTTGCCATCCAGGAAATGAGGTAATGCATGAACACGTGATCGGAATTATCCTGATTTGAATACAATAGCATCATCGCCACCTTCTTGCCCAAGATTGTAAAATGCGTTTTACTGCGGAAAACTTGCGACTTGGACGACTTCGGAAACTCAATCGATCCACTCGTCGTCGAGCTTCAGCTCAAGAGATCCACAGCAAAAAGCAAAATGATGAAATCCAACTCCTTGAAGACATAGCTGAGCGCAGCAAGGAACCAGAGGGGATTAACCAACAATATGCCCTTGCCCTGGCACGAGCGGCACACGACACCCTCATGGCAGAAGAGAAGCTAGCCAAGTCCCGTGTCACAGAGTGTCTGCGTCTATTAGACACACTACATGATGCAGTTGACGCAATTCATTTCCAAGTCAAGGAAGCAAATTTTCAATTAGGATCCGTTCTCAACATCGTCGATCGACTTGGTATTTCTATTGACCCTTCTGAATCCACTCGTCTCATTGGTCCTCGACCGCCCTCTCCTTCATCCTCTGAATCCGATTCGACGTCATCGTGGAATGAGGAAATGGATGACGTTTCCAGTTGCTCGGATGCTGCTTCAGATCTGTAATACCATCGGTGTATTTTTAGTCGTACTTTGTTGAACCTCAATATGATTATATGCCTCATGTCGAACATATATAAACGCAACCCGTTGACCAATCTTTACTGTTGATAGAAGATGCAAAATAGCACGTAACTTCTATCTCACTTTTCTCATTCTGACAATGGTTTTAGGTGATAATTTTCAAAGCAAATCTTCAGGGGTTCCTTCCCTTCCAGAACTCTCACCACAGGCTTTGGTCCCTTCGATTGCAGAACCGTGGCGCGATGATTTGGTCCCGTCCATTCTGGGACCCCCAACTTCCACAGACAATTTGACCTCTTCGGCTTCAGAACCTGCATGCTACAATTTGGAACCTGCATGCTATGATTTGGAACCTGTGCGCTACGATTTGGAACCCGAGCACTACGATTTGCCCACGAGCTACGATAAGTTGGTCCCAGGAGGCTCACATAGTAATTTGATCCCGTCCATTTCAGAGCCTTTCCTCTCTTCCGTTCCAGAACCCTACAACTTTGATTCAATCCCTTCCGTTTCAGAACCTTCAAGTTACGATTCGGTCCCTTCTATTCTGGGACAAGGAGGCTCGTACTATGATTCGGTTGGGTACAACAATTTGATTCGTCCCATTCCACACCAGAATTTGGTCTCTTCGGTTATGGAACCCTTGCAGGATGATTTGGTCCCGTCCATTCCAGGATACCGGCATGATCATTTGGCCTCGTACATTCCGGGACACTCACACAATTTAGTCCCTGTCGTTCCGGGACCCTCGCACCATGCATCTGTCCCATCGGAGTTTGTTCAGGGACCCTCTCAACAGGCTAGTACGGTATGTTTCGAACAATATGAATATGGATTACTGTATGGTTCCATGTTGCCCCAAACGCAAGTATGTAAACGAGAAAATCCTATCTACCACTGGTGAAGTTACCTTTTTATCTAGCTCCCAGATCCAATTGTGCCAATGACATCCGTACAACCACAACGTCACCATCTACAACCTCCCATGCGACACACTCTTTCAAATACCGAGTACAGTAGTACTTACAACATACCACCCACTACTACTGTAGGCTCGGAACAGAACGACATTCAACTTGAACATGAAGACGCAATTACTACACAACAGGAGGACTCAAATGAAAGTGCTCGTGCCACACTTCGCTACTACAAGGGGTCTAGGGTTTATCTTGTTCTTGTTGAAGCAAGGAAACTATTTCTTGTTGAAGCGGTGGCGAATGGTCGTTTTTTTTGTTACGGTGGATGTCAAGACTCTCAATATTTCAAAAAGTTGACTACTGAATGCCTTTCCCGAGCATCGTCTTCACTGCGATGTAAGTTATCTATCTTTTCCGTTTCGTAATTCATCTGATTGTCTTCCAGACGATGTTCAAATGGATCGTCCGATACATAAATTAGTACGTCCATTGTTCTCATGTTATTTGCGTCTGGTGGTAACAAGAATAGATTGCCAGTACATTGGTAAATCGACGCAGTGACCTCAAGAAGGTATCAAGAGCGATTGTTGCTCAGCAATATGGCCTTCAGGTGGAACCAGCCCGGCCCGATACTGATCCTACAGAAAGTACCAAAGCCGCGGTTCAGCACCTGCTCAGTGCTTCGCTCCCATTTGCTCATGCCGATGCGGTGAGTCTGCAGTCGTATGCGAAAATTGTTCTCATATCACTGATATAGGGACTTTGGAATCATCCATGCTGCTTTGAAATCATTTACAAATTTATTTTTGAAAGACCAACAAGCTTTGGTCGTCAGTTTTCTGAGAAATTTGGTCCTCCAATCTCTACCGAGCTCATCACTCTTGGCCACACAATGGTAAGTATATGTGTATTTATTTGCATGAGCACTATTCATCATCTATGAGTAGATACAGATGTGCCTAGAAGAATGGCGGACGGGACACTTAAATCCGTATAAGGGTCCAAATGCGCGGGTGTGCAATTCGAAATACAATGACATCCTTGATGCAATAAAGGCCATGCAAACCAATTCTATGACGGCTCCTATCTTCGAGAGAATGCGTTGGGATTGGTGGTTTCGAGCTGTGTATGTTATTGCTATTTCAATTTCAATTTCAAAATCTTCAATTGATTCTATATATCAGTAATAGAACTGGAGATCAAGTTCTTAAAGAACGTGGAAAGAGATTCAATAGCCCTCCGGAACTAATTCAACCAGTAGCTGGGAGTAGTCGACAGGTCATGGGCTTCCACTCATACTCATACTCAGATGTACCTGAACACATCGTCCCACCTCCTGAGTCATCTGCATTTGTCAACCCACTTCCGGAGCTGAATGCCTCTTTCAACGATCCAGTTTTTGGTATTTTTCATGACTTTTTCATAATTGCTCTATTAATTTCTGAAATCAAACAGCCGCTTTCATGGACGCTTTTCCATTTTCCAATGAAGTTTTTTTGGATGGATATGATTAGTCAGAGATTTCTTTTTTTCTTTCTTATTTTTTGTATATATTTGCATATCAATGATGTTTCTCTGCTTCCACTGACAATGCTCCGGATGTGGGTGAGCCAAAAGCAACGGTGTGGACGACCGAATGATGGCTGGCAGATCTGGCATGACAGCTGGCAGATCTGGTAGATCGTTGTTTTTTCTCCTGGGCCAATATATAATCATGATTTTCTCCATTTCATTTTTTCCCTTCCTGGCGACTTGTCATTTTCCAATGGCCCAGAGACTGCTCCTAGTATTGTTTCTTATAGGGATATTCCTTGTCGCCATGCCTGGACTTTGTTGCGTTGAAGGATGTTCTCGGACATTCTCTACCACTCCTTATCTTTTGCAACACCAGAAAAAATGTCACCATGTGCAAGTTACTCGGGAGAAAGCACGACGCATTCGGAGAGAAAAGGGATTGGGGGCTACGCTATTGAAAGATATTACTTCAGTCACCGACCGTAAGCAACGATTGCAGGTAATGGTTATCCATGTTTTGCATATCCGTTTGCTGATTAATTGCAAAGGCATCCTTTCTAGCTTCCAACCTGCCCCCTCAGAGTACAGCAGATCCTTCTTCTGCCTCCACCTCTGAGTCTGCTATGGAAGTGGATGTATCTGAGGCGTCATCGGTTGCAAATGGTGCTGGGTCTGTATTGTGGCCATCAAGTAGTATGAATCCTGAGCCATGCTTTGAATCTCCACCACCACCTCTACCTATTCTTACACGATCTGGACGACCTCGACGTGAATACCGTTTGCCAAAGCGCTTTCATGACAACCTTCCAGAGCCACCTGCACCGGTTCCAGTTGTTGCTTCGAGTCTAGATACCAATCAAAACCCAATCCGCCGAGTGATCCTCATAGTTCGCGATCGATTTGTCTCAGCAATGAACTCTTTTGGTATATGGCGCGACTATCCAGAACGGCCGACAAGAGACCCAGACTCGACTTTAACCCTTGCAGACCTCCAGGTCTCAAGCGGGCATCACTCCAACAATTCAGCATCTCACAGCTTGAATCGTATCAGCTCCCCAACTTCTGCTGACTCTCCTCGTCCCTCCTACTGGCCATTTGCAAATGCAACAATACATTCTGTCATGAAGTGGCTAAATAATGGGGAAACTGCAAAATCTGAGACTGAAGTGACAAAATTCATCCACGAAGTTGTTTTATCACCCACTTTCAACCCTGCTGATCTCATGCACTTTGACACTCATCGTGAAAATCAACAACTGGATAAGGCCCTTTCACAATCGACCCACCATGACCAGTTCCTCGAGACATCCGTGGATATCCTTGTGCCTTCGGGAGAATGTAGCACAGCACCAAAGACTTTTACAGTACCAGGTCTTTTGCATCGAAGCATCACTTCAGTTATCCGAGAGGCTTTCGAGAGTCCACTTGCTCATCTGTATCATTATTCCCCATTCAAACTCTTCCGAAAATCTCCAATATCTGGCAAGAATGAGCGTGTCTATGGTGAAATCTTCACTTCTGATGCTTTTCTGGCTGCAACTGAGGAAGTCCGACGTCACGCTCCACTTCCCTCTGACGATTCTGGATGCAAACGAGAGAAGGTCGTTGCTGCTTTGATGTTCTCCTCAGACGCCACAATGCTTGACAAATTTGGCATATCGAAGGCATGGCCAATCTACCTTATGCTCGGAAACCTTTCAAAGTACATTCGAGCACAACCTGACTCAGGAGCAATGCACCATGTGGCATATATTCCGTCTGTAAGTTTTTCAGCATCTGCAAATGAATTTCCTTTAAAAATTATCAGTTGCCAGGATCGATTCGAGAGTTCATCTCTGCATTTCACCCAAAGTGGCGCAGTCAGAAAGATTCAATTCTTACTCATTGTCGCAGAGAGTTGGTGCATGCTATCTGGACAAAACTGCTCGATGACGACTTTATACATGCATACACGTATGGTATTGTGATAAAATGTATTGATGGCATTGAACGCCGTGTCTACCCGCGACTTTTTACGTATTCTGCCGATTATCCAGAAAAGTAAGCCAACAGTATGCTTCATCAATCTTGAAATAACTTTGATCACAGAATTCTTTTGGCCACAATTCGAGACAAAGGTTTGAAACCTTGTCCTCGATGCTTTGTCTCAAAATCAAAACTCGATAAACTTGGCCTTGTCCGTGATAAGGACACCCGCGTCAAGGAATTCCGGCAGTATATGGCCAAAAAGGTGGAAGCGGCCCATAAACTGATCTATAACCTTGCAAGTCCTATCACAGGCGTCGCAGTTGAAAGACATCTCAAGGAATTTTCGGGGATACCCACCAAAGTATGTGCTGGTCTTAATCTTGCCATTCAGACCGAGGTTTGAAATCATCAACGTAGAATGCTTTTGTTGAGCGTTTGGGGAACAAGTTCAACCCATCTGACATGCTCGTTGTTGATCTGATGCATGAATTTGAGCTTGGAGTGTGGAAAGCCCTGTTCACACATCTCATTCGCTTACTCTATGCGGCTGGTGATGGTACTGATAGGCTGATTATTGAACTTGATAAGCGGTATGTATTGTCATTGTCATTGTTGATAATACGTTAATTAACTAGAACCATTGGTATCGTTTTCAGATACCATCAAATATCAACATTTGGGAGAGGTACCATCCGTAACTTCCCCTCAAATTCATCAGAAATGAAGAAGCTAGCTGCTCGGGACTTTGAAGACCTTCTACAGGTATGTATTGAATATTTAATTACTGTTTTAAGTCCAACCTTGCAATTAGTGCTCAATCCCTGCATTTGACGGTCTGCTCAAAGCTCCACATGACCAACGGCTGATGAAGTTACTATACCGTATGTCAGAGTGGCATGCATTGGCTAAATTACGGATGCACACCGAGGACTCACTGTCAATTATGGAAGAGTGTACGACAGAACTTGGACGGCTCCTACGTCAATTCCGGGATTTGACCTGCTCCCAGTTCAGTACATTTGAGCTTTCCCGAGAGGCTGATGCCCGTGCAAGACGAAGAAAGGGCACCGCAATGGATACACGTGGGGATGAAAGAACTACTCAGCCATTGCCGCCAAATACACCTATGGTAGCTGGTAAGTCTATTTGGTATCCACCCGACATTGCAAGATTTAAAAGTAATGTTGAGACTCTCCTCTGCATGCACGAAGCAGTGGCCGAAAATCAAAATCATTGAATTTATTGATCGTAAAATTACATTTCCTGGGTGATTATGTCCAACACATTCGCCTCTTTGGAACGACAGATTCATACTCAACACAACTTGTAAGTCTATCAGAATATGCCTTATTAATTTGAGTCTAACTTACATCAATATTACAGGGAGAGCTTGCACATCGGTTAATTAAGCGGATGTATGGTTTAACAAACAAGAAGGATCCGATGAAGCAGATAGGAAAGAAGTACAACAGACAAGAGGCTCTTCGATGCAGGACGATGTCAAGCCCTGGCGATGAGAACGAACCCAAGGAGGCAGATGCCACAGGGCTTGAAAACCACCACATCATTTCTCAGTCTAGAAACTCACCTATCTCGCTTTTTCCTTTTGTTCAAACTAATCCTGATGATCCAGCCAAAAAGGTATGTTGTGTTATTTTTTTCTTCAACATTTCCTGAACGCTTACTTGTTATGCAGAATTTCATATTGAAACTTCAAGATCACCTTCTTGGCCGCATCCTTAGTCATGATTTTGATGGTGATACCCATCAGTCGTTCTCTGACAGGGAAAGGAATTCAATCCGTATTCGAAACAACACCATCTACCGCCTTTCCACTTTTCGTGTTAACTACACAACTTATGACATGCGCCGGGATTTTGACACGATCAATCCCAAAACCCATCCTTTTGTCATGGTCCCATCACCAGAGACGGAGCCTGAGGCCCATCCATTTTGGTATGCAGCAGTCCTCGGCATATTTCATGCTGATGTACAACACCTGGGAGATGGATGTCAGGATTTCCGGTACAAACGGATGGAGTTCCTATGGGTACGATGGCTTGGTGTAGTTCCGGGGCTGTCGTTTGGCCGAAAGCAGGCCAAACTCCCAAAAATAGGTTTTGTTCCTGATTTGGATGAGTTTGCCTTTGGTTTCCTAGACCCGTCACTTATTATTCGTGGGTGTCACCTAATTCCATCCTTTTCAGACGGGAAGACGCAGGATCTTCTGATGATAAAGGGACCCAGTGCAGGGCGAGTGACTGGCACTGATGATGACTGGGCAAATTACTATGTAGGAATGTGAGTACCAATCATCCATCGAATCACACTGTTAACCATCATCTGCATCTTTGTTTTAATAGCTTTGTCGACCGTGACATGTTCATGCGTTTTTTGGGACTCGGAATAGGGCATTGCAGCCAGCATGCTATTTCTGGTGATGAACAAAATGATGCCGCTGAGATGGAATCAGTTCAAGATGATCCCATTATCGACAATGATGAGTCAGAGGAAGAAGTTGTACTTGACGAAAATGTCGACGAGGAGGGTGATGAAAGTACGGAAGGGGAAACTGACGACGATGAGAATATTTTCAGTGATGATGACGACTCAGACAACGAAGATCTTGGATATGGTGACTTCTAAAACATGGGCAACAACTATACCACCTACTTTAAATTCACATCAATCACAATCCAGGTTTTGCGGAGCACCCTTCATCAATTAGTATTTTTGACAAAAAAATGAAAAGCAAGTGCCGAGTACTTGGGCTTGATGACAATCCCACAACAGCCTCAAAGATCAAGGTCCATAGACAATCGTCGCGGACAACAATTGCAAGCATTGCCTTTAACAAAAATATTGCAGACGGTTTTTTCTTTCGACCTGGGCCAGTTCAAACCGCCCATCTCCTTCAATCTCCTTCAAGTTTGTTGCGCACTAGCCATGGTGATTATCTCCACAAGGCGGCAACGGCAACAATCCAATTTTTGCATTTTACGAATTTACTGGTGCAGTCTCCATCACAACCTTTGTGCGGCTGCAGATTATTGTCTCCGGGACATCTCAGGCGCATGCATTGCTGCCTGAAAGGCAGATCAAATGATTGGCACTTGCCAGTGATGGGTGGATGGTGGAACGATACATGCCAACAGGCTGTGGCTGACCTTAACTATTTCCAAGTCTTCCTTCCTCAGTCGCACTGTATTATAGGCCAATAAAGATGGACTTTTGCTCCTACTCTGGTCTGCAAGTGGTGTGGCCAGTCCTCTCGGTGATTTTTCTCTTTGAATTGGCTAGGTTTTTGTTATGCTTCCCATTTGTAACATGGCCAGCAACTGTCAACAACTGTCAGTGATCGGTGAGATCACAATTCTACCTTTTATGTTTCCAAGAGAGCAGATACTAAAAGCCACCCAATGATCCCCCTGCTCTAATTTGATATGCCTTCGTCTCGCTCTCCCTCCCCTTTTCACAACGCAACAGACAATCGTGCAACTGAGGTCTCATCCCTCAAGCGCCGTGTTGCGGCACTCCAGCGTGAAGTTGATGAAGCAACGGGCGTTTCCAAGAAAAAAGCACCGTAAGTTGACTATGATCGTTTATTTTTTTCACTAACAACTGCAGGACCACTATCACTTTGGGACGAGGCATCCGGCGTCTTGTTTCCTTATTTGAACCAATAGATGCAATTATTGCTGAAGCTGATTTTCGTATTCAAGTAGAAGATCATGGATCTCAAGTTCCTGATCCCCGTACTGAAGAAGAGATAGAGGCGAAACTTGCGTGAGTGCTACTTCCATCTTATTTTGTTTTGCTTTTTGATACATGTAAACCCTTTTAGTGCTGACCGCACTTATAAGGCTTACACCTTACTTTTGCGTCTTGTTCCCCATCTCAAGTCTCTTCTTGAAGACCCTGAAGCTGATAATGAAGCATTAGACAAGTTTATCGCATTGGTATTTCACCACTCAACGGTTCTAATTGTGCACTGATTTTTATTTTTTTTCAAGTTACAGAAAGGAGCTAATGATGCGCGTAGTGATGATGTTCGACGAATCAAGGAGGAGCTTGGTGGATGGCTCAATTCTGATTTCTCTCCAGCTATCCCGTTCAACATGAAATCACGTGCAGACCGTGGCCTTCAGAATGACACCACAGGAAGCCTGCTATGCCCAATAGAATATAATTGGGAAGATGAACGGTATGTATAGATTGCGACACCTGATTCCCTGTTCATTTGTTTCAGAATTCACACAGCTATTCGGGCAGGAGAGATTGAAATTTTTGATGACTATTTTCTTTCTTGTTTTTATCCAAAACGTCAAGGTGATCCTGAAAATGTCGAGAGGAATTTTCTTCGCAGTGGTCTTCTTGTCAAAGTATGACTCTCATTGCATTGTGTACATTTTTTGACGTGTCTTTATTTAGACATTTTGTGCCATTTTCACATCTCCCACTTCATCTGAGTCCGTTGACACCGAGTCAGATGATGGCCCCTCACGCAAACAGCAAAGGACGGATGGGCAGAAGAAGGCCACGAAAACCAACGTTGCTTGTTTGTTACACATGGACGGCAGAGTTACCCCAAGATCACTTGCTTACGCTGCAACCCTTGTGAGTATATATGGTCATTCAGATTCTTCAGTCTTTTTCTAACACAATTCTATAGTTGGTTTTCAATCTGACTGATGCGACCCAGTGGGTAGAAGCCTACAATAACTTTAGCTTTCACAGTCTCTATTATTTTATTGTGGACTACTTTGAGGATACCCCTAGTCCAGCTGCAAAGAAACGGGCGGACGACCTCTTGGTGTGGTGGAACAAGTTTGTACACTCCTTTTCACTGACAACCCATACTGAAACCATCTCAGCCAGGTCTTTCCTTTTCATGTCGCTGCTCCTTCAAACTCTCGTAAGTCCCGTAATAAGTTGGCAGCTCAGAGAGCCCATCGCGACAATCATTGAATTTATTATTACAACAAAATTCCTGTATCTACAATTTGTCTGATGCATGACTATTTATATGTTGTCGTTCAAAACATCTATAATGAAGTATAATTGCCAGAAAAACAGTTACCAATAGTGTTAAGGGTTGGATAATGGCGTTATAAATATAATGATGGGCGAACAGATATTACAATGTCCATAAACCTCGAAAATATAAGGAATGTCGGATAATGATGCTGTAAACTTACGACAGACTGACAGAAGTAGAAGTCCTTATAAACCTCAAAAACATATATATTGTTGCGTGATGGATCGGCAGAACTCTGTCACTGACCAGGAGACAAATTGGTTTTGGCATTATGGCAGCAACGTTATTGAGCGATTTACCCATATAACATTTTTTCAATAGGTGAATGGTATATAACTTTATACTGCAATTTCCTAATGGGATGATGGGCTGACATAAATAGAAATGTCTATAAACTTCTAAAATGTCAGGAATGTCGATAATGGCTCCATAAACGTATTCAGGTGATGACAGGCTGACAGAAGTAGAAGCCTTTATAAACCTCCAACAGAACTCTGTCACTGACCAGGAGGTAAATTGGTTTCGGCATCCATATGTCATCAATGGGTGAATATGAAATGTTATACCACAGCTTCCATGGTTTCCTCATGAGATGACGGGCGAACATAAATAAAAATGGCTATAAACCTCTTAAATGTATGGAATGTAGGGTAATGGCTCTGTAAACTTACTCAAGCGATGATGGGCTGACAGACGTAAAAGCCCCTATAAACCTTGAAAACATATATATTGTGGGGTGATCGATCAGCAGAATTCTGTCACCAACAAGGAGGCAAATTGGTTCCAGCATTATGGTGGCAATGTTATTAAGGAATGTACCCGTGTAATGTTTTTATAACGGGTGCTGTAATATTATTCAAGATTGTACCAACGGCAGTTCATTATAACAGTTTTTTGATGACTACAAGACATTACCACAACCTCCACAATTTCCTGATGG
>Ga0307514_10002825_pt1 | contig 17404 bp, 14 predicted proteins | sample 16_EM_MG_FD_203088 | JGI IMG/M metagenome (GOLD analysis project Ga0307514, IMG submission 203088) | Populus trichocarpa ectomycorrhiza microbial communities from riparian zone in the Pacific Northwest, United States - 16_EM | ecosystem: Host-associated > Plants > Roots > Unclassified | place... | reverse complement strand
CCTGTTCCGCAGGCTCAAGGGTTACCGCCGGATCTTCTCCCGCTTCGAGAAGCTTGACATCATGTTCCTTGGCTTCATCAGCTTTGTGCTTGTCGCCGATGGGCTCCGGATGTGTTAACACGCCCTAATGCAGCACCTGCCCAACGCGACCCTGCTGGTGCACCCACGCGGGCTGCGCCACATGCTCGACCCGAGCGCGCTGTACCAGGGCGCGCTCGCCGTCTACGGCCAGGCCGAGATGGACCGCTCCTACGGCCAGCTGGTGCCGGTGCCGGCCGAACGCGCCCAGCCCAGCTCGGACGGCCAGACCATCACGCTGGGCCGCCGCACGCTGACGCTGGTCGACACACCCGGCCACGCCCGCCACCACCATTGCATCTGGGACCCGGTCTCGCGCGGCTGGTTCACCGGCGACAGCTTCGGCCTGTCCTACCGCGAGCTGGACGTGAACGGCAAACCGTGGATCCTGCCGACCACCACGCCGGTGCAGTTCGAGCCCGATGCTGCTCGCGCGACGATCCACAGGCTGATGGCTGCGCAACCCGAGCGCGTCTACCTGACCCACTATGGCGCGCTGAGCCCGGTGGCACCGCTGGCCGAAGCGCTGCTGCGACTGCTGGACGAGGTCGAAACACTGGGCCTGGCGCTGCGCCAGCACCCTCAAAGGCATGCTGCCCTGAGCGCCGCCCTGCTCGCGCTCTACCAGCACGACCTGCGCGCCGCTGGCAGCACGCTGCCGGCCGAACGCGTGGCCGATTTGCTGACGCTGGACGTGGAGCTGAATGCGCAAGGCATGGCCTGCTGGCTGGACCGGCTCCCAGCCTGAGGCAAGCTTGCAGGCCTTTGGCCTGCGCTATCGTCAGGGCCGCACCCCACCACGCCAGCCCGTCATCGCCATGTACCAGCCGCGCCACTTCGAACAGACTGCGCCCGAACAACTCGCTGCGTTGATGCAGGCCCACCCGCTGGCGATGCTGATGCACACCGATGCCAATGGCGAGCTACAGGCAGATCCAGTGCCGCTGCTGTGGCAACCCGGCCAAACACCGGGCATCGGTTGGCTGACCGGCCACGTGGCGCGCGCGAACCCGCTGTGGCAGGCGGCCGATGGCAAGCCCGTGCTGGCAGTGTTCCAGGGCCCGCAGGCCTATGTCTCGCCGAACTGGTATGCCAGCAAACAGACGACTGGCGGCAAGGTGGTGCCGACCTGGAACTACGCGGTAGTGCAGGCCCGTGGGCGGTTGCAGACCTTCGCCGAGCGCGAGCCCCTGCTGGCGCTGCTGCACGCCTTGACCGACACCCATGAAGCGAACCAGCCGCATCCCTGGTCGGTCGACGACGCGCCGGCGGACTACGTCGACAGCCTGCTGAAAGCCATCGTCGGCTTTCGCATCGAGGTGACCGAATTGCAGGGCAAATGGAAGGTCAGCCAGAACCGGCCGGCCGCGGACCGTGCCGGCGTGGCGCATGGCCTGGCGGCGCTGCCTGAAACGCCTGCACAAGCCGCAGCCATGGCCAGGCTGGTGACAGGCGACACGCCCTGAATCAGCGCGCCAACGCCGAGGCTTCTTGCGCCAGGCGCGTGATGCGCGCCCAGTCGCCGGTCTTCACCGCGTCGGCCGGCGTCAGCCAGGAGCCGCCACAGACCTTGACGTTGGGCAGTGCCAGGAAGTCGGGCGCGGTCTGCAGGCTGATGCCGCCGGTGGGGCAGAACACGACATCCGGGAACGGACCGGCCAGGGCCTTCAGCATCGGGATGCCGCCTGCAGCGGTCGCCGGGAAGAACTTCAGGAAACGCAGGCCGTCGGCCTGGGCCATCATCACTTCGCTGGCGGTCGCCACGCCTGGCAGCAGGGGCAGCGCCAGTTCGCGGCAGGCCTCGCCCACTTCCGGCGTGTAGCCCGGGCTGACGCCGAACACCGCGCCCGCCGCCTTGGCGGCACGCGCGTCGTCGGCGCTGCGGATGGTGCCGGCACCGACGATGGCGCCCGGCACGGCCTTGACCATGGCCTCAATGGCCTGCAGCGCCACGGGGGTGCGCAAGGTCACCTCCAGCACCCGCACGCCACCGGCGACCAGGGCCTGCGCCAGCGGCACCGCGTCGGCCAGGTTGTCGATCACGATCACCGGGATCACGGGGCCTTGGGCGGCGAGGTCCAGCGTGTTCATCATGGGGAAATCTCCTCTTGGGGACAGGTTCTGGAATGAAATGGAGACGAGGCCGGCAGCTTCACAGCCAGGTGCAGGCGCCCTCTTCGGCCGTGCGCACATTGCGCCGCATGCCGGCAAACAGCTCGCGGCCGAGGTCATGGGCGTGCAGCTCGGCCAGCGCGTCGCTGCGCTGCGCGGGCACGCGGGCAGCCCATTCGTCGGCCGGCACCAGGGCTTCCAGCGTGCCAGCCACTGCGTCCAGGCGCAACAAGTCACCGTCACGCACCTTGCCCAGCGGGCCACCGGCCAGCGCTTCGGGGCTGACGTGGATGGCAGCCGGCACCTTGCCGGAGGCGCCGCTCATGCGGCCATCCGTCACCAAGGCAACCTGGAAGCCCTTGCCTTGCAACACGGCCAGCGGCGGCGTGAGTTTGTGCAGCTCCGGCATGCCGTTGGCGTGCGGACCCTGGAAGCGCACCACCGCGATCAGGTCGCGTTCCAGCACGCCATTCTTGAAGGCTTCCAGCAGCGCTTCCTGGCTGTCGAACACGACCGCGGGCGCCTCGATGATGTGCCTGTCTTCCGGCACGGCCGAGACCTTGATCACCGAACGGCCCAGGTTGCCTGACAGCAGCTTCAGACCCCCGGTCGCAGAGAACGGCGATGCGACACCGCGCAGCACGGTCTCGTCCCCGCTGGCGTCTGGCAGTTCCTGCCAGTGCAGGGCCCCAGCTTCATCCAACAAGGGCAGGCGACCGGATGCGGCCATGCCGTCGGCATCGACTGTCGGCACGTCGCCGTGCATCAACCCAGCCTGCACCAGCTCGCGGATCACGAACGCCGGGCCACCGGCGGCCTGGAACTGGTTCACGTCGGCCGCACCGTTCGGATAGACCCGCGCCAGCAGCGGGATCACGCCGGAGAGTTCGGAGAAATCGGTCCAGTCGATCAGGATGCCAGCGGCACGCGCCACGGCAACCCAGTGGATCAGGTGGTTGGTCGAGCCGCCGGTGGCCAGCAGCGCGATCATCGCGTTGACGATGCAGCGCTCGTCGACCTGGTGGCCGATCGACAGCTCGCGCTGGCGCAGCGCCAGCACGCGGCTCACCGCGTCTTCGGTCAAGGCCTGGCGCAGCGGGGTGTTGGGTGGCACGAAGGCAGCGCCGGGCACGTGCAGGCCCATGGCTTCCAGCAGCATCTGGTTGGAATTGGCGGTGCCGTAGAAAGTGCAGGTGCCGGGGCTGTGGTACGCCGCCTGCTCGGCTTTCAACAACTCCGCGCGGCCTACCAGGCCTTGCGCCGCCTGCTCGCGCACCTTGGCCTTGTCGCTGTTGGACAAGCCCGAGCCCATCGGCCCGGCGGGCACGAAGACGCAAGGCAGGTGGCCAAAGTGCAGCGCGCCGATCAGCAGCCCCGGCACGATCTTGTCGCAAATGCCCAGCAGCAGCGCGGCGTCGAAGGTGTCATGCGTGAGCGCGATCGCGGTGCCCATTGCAATGGTGTCGCGCGAGAACAGCGACAGCTCCATGCCGGCGTAGCCCTGGGTCACGCCGTCGCACATCGCCGGCACGCCACCGGCGACCTGCGCACTGGCGCCGAGTTTCATCGCGGTTTCGCGGATCAGCGCCGGGTAACCCTCGTAGGGCTGGTGCGCCGAGAGCATGTCGTTGTACGAGGTGACGATGCCGATGTTCGGCGCCTTCTCGGCGACGATGCGCAGCTTCTCGTTGGCCGAGGCGCCGGCCACCGCATGCGCCACGTTGGCACATCCCAGCCGGTCCACGCCACGCGGGCGCTTGCGCAGCGCGTCGATGCGGGCCAGGTAGGCGCCACGCAGGGTGGCACTGCGGTTGCGGATGCGGTCGGTGACGGCCGCGATGACAGGGTGCAGAGAAGTTTCAGAAGTCATGGGCGATGGCTGATCCAGGACAGAAGAAGGATTGGCTGCCGGCGGCGCCTGGTGCGCAGGCCGCGGGGCGGCACCGATGTAACCTTGGTTTTGATTATCAAGTAACTTGATTACATGGTCAAACCAACACAGCACGCGCGGGGAGCGTGGTTTCAGCTGGCAGCCAAGCCCGGGCGCTCTTGCCAGCAGGCCCGCAGGCTGGCCAGATCGGCCTCGGTGTCCATGTCCTGCAGCACCCCCGGGTCTTCGACATCGACCGGATGCGCCGGATAGCGCGCCACCAGCCGGCGGGCGCCCTCTTCGCCACTGAGGCGCATCAGCTCGGAAAACAGCTCGGCGCCAAAGCCAACAGGATGGCCGCGCTGCCCGCGCAGCTGGGCATAAGCCACCGCATGGTGCGACAGCGCGTTGGCCACCGCGAGCAAGGTGAGCGGCTGCACCATGGGCATGTCGGCCGGCAGCATCAGCCAGCCGGCAGCGCCCGAGCGTGCGGCCACACCGGCAGCAATCGAGTCGCCCATCCCGCCGGGCGCCGGGCCGGTGCCGTGACCCAGCACCACCACGTCCCGTTTGGCCACCAGGCCGGCGGCCTCGTCGGCAAAGGCAGGCGTGGTCACCACGACCACCGGCAGCCCGGTGGCAATCGCGTTGCGCACCGTGTGGCTGAGGATGGAGTGGCTGCCCAACGGCTCGGCCAGCTTGTGGCGCGGCCCCAGGTAACGGGAACCGCGGCCGGCGCCCAGCACCACCACGGCAGGAAGGGATTTCATGACAGACAGGGGGGCGACTTTGCCCAACAAGAACGAGCCCAAGGATGAAAGCCTTGCCGCCCCCGGGCCAGTGGGAGCTTCACTTAAGGCCTCACCCTAGCGCAGACAGGCGATTTGCGGAATCGGCCATTGGACACAAGGCCACGCATACACTTTGCCGATGAGTGATCTCGCCAAATTGCGCAAGAGTTACGAGCTTGCCGAATTCGATGAAGACCAAGCGGCTGACGCGCCGCTGCCGCAGTTCCAGCAGTGGCTGCAAGCCGCGCTGGACGCAGGTGTTCCCGAGCCGAACGCAATGACGCTGGCAACGGTGGGCGCAGATGGCCGGCCGTCGACCCGCATCGTGCTGATCAAGGGTGCGGACGTGCGCGGGCTGGTCTGGTTCACCAACTACGACAGCCGCAAGGGCCAGGAACTGGCGCTGCACCCATTTGCCGCGCTGCAGTTCCACTGGGTGGCGCAAGAGCGCGTGGTGCGCGTTGAGGGCCGGGTCGAGAAAGTCAGCGCCGAGGAGTCGGACGCCTATTTCCAGTCCCGGCCGCTGGACTCTCGCCTGGGTGCCTGGGCTTCGCCACAAAGCCAGGTGATCAGCTCACGCGCGGTGCTGGTGGCCAACGCCGCCAAGGCCGCGCTGAGCCACGGCCTGCAGCCCGCGCGGCCACCCCACTGGGGCGGCTACCGCCTGGTACCGGACTGCTGGGAGTTCTGGCAGGGCCGCAAGTCGCGCCTGCACGACCGCCTGCGATACCGCTTGGCCGACGGCCTGTGGCTGCGCGAACGCCTCGCACCATAGGAATGGGGCACCCGGTCTCGCGGGATACGCGAGACCACCCGCCGGGCGGGTGCGCAGGCCGCTTGGGGCGGCCCGGCGCTGGCCTGCTGAATGGGACACCCGGTCTCGCGGGATACGCGAGACCACCCGCCGGGCGGGTGCGCAGGCCGCTTGGGGCGGCCCGGCGCTGGCCTGCGCCGCCCCACGATCAGAACCTGAGGCGCACCCCCGCCGAGGCTGAACGGCCCGGCAGTGGCGCCAGCTCGCGCATGGTCTGGATCGAGCTGGCGCTGTAGGCCAGGGTGTTGCCCAGGTTGTCCAGCTTCAGGAACCACAACGCGTCGGTGTTGGCGCCCCATGCCTGCTTGTAGCTGGCCGACAGGCTGAGCAGCGTGTAGCCGGGCGTGCGCACATCGCTCGCCGGCACCCGGTTCTGCTCGACCGCATGGCGAACCTGGGCGCCAAGCTGCCAGTTGCCCTGGCTGGCGTCCAGGCCCAGCGTCACGCGCAGCGGTGCGATGCGCGGCAGGGCCTCGCCGGTGTCGCGGTTTTCGCCGCGTGTCATGTCCAGGCCGCTGCTCAGGTCCAGCTGCCAGCCACCCAGCCGGGCAAAACGCGTGTGGCCTTCGAGCTCCATGCCCCAGAGCTGCGCCCGCACACCGCGGAACACGTACTCGGGCGAATCGCCACCGGGTTCGCCAGCCTCGTCCACCTGCCGGCCCGAGGCTTCCAGCGAGATGAAGTTGGCAAAGCGCATGTCGAACAGCTGCAGGCTCACGCTGTCGGCCCCCTGGGTCCAGTTCAGGCCCAGGTCGGCATGGGTGCTGCGCTCCAGGCCCAGCTTGGCATTGCCGCGCTCATAGGAAGCGGTGGCCACGTGCAGGCCGTTGGCGAACAGCTCGTAATAAGCCGGTGCGCGCTGGGTGTTGCCAAACGACGCGCTGACGGACCATTCCGAAGCGAGCGGCCAGGTGCCGGACAGCGAAGCGCTCAGCGGCGTGAAGCCGCGGTTGGTGGCCGCACCGAAGCGCTTGCCCACCTGGCCTTCGGCATCCGGCTGATCGCCATCGGAATGCACGGTGGCGCGCTCGGCGCGCAGGCCCAGGCTGAGCTTGCCACCCACGGCATTGACCTCTTCCAGCGCGAACAGCGCGGCATTGCGGCTGCGGGTGTTGGGCACAAAAGCCTCCTCGCCCAGTGCCGAAAAGTCCAGCGTTTCGGCCTGCAGGCCGATCACGCCCTGCGCCCCACTGCCAAACAGGCCGCGGTGGCGCGCTTCCAGCCGCAGGTCGTTGCCACTGCTGTCGAAAGTGGTGCCCACTTCGCCTGTACCTTCGACTTCCTGGTGGCGGTAGTCCGTGTGGCCGTAGCGGAAGCTGAGCTGCTCGAAACCCAGCGCGTCAAGTTCATGTGCGCCGGCCAGGCTGAAGCGGTCGCGTTTCATGTGGATGGTCACGTCCGGCTCGACGGTCACGCCGTAGACATTGCGGTAGGTGTCCAGCGAGGCACCCAGGTGGCCGGCGGCGTTGGCATAAGACGCGCCGATGGCACCACCTTCGGTCTCGGCAGCGGAATTGCGCACCCTGGTGCTCGGCTCGCCGGCCTCGCCGTCTTCCACAGGTGTGAAGCGCGGCACGCGTAAGTCGTCGGTCTTGCGCTTGAAGCCGTCCAGGTGCCAGTTGAAACCGCCCTGCCCGCCTTCTAGCAGGCCAGAAGCGGACTTCTCGTCCGCAGCGCCACCGGCGCGCAGTTCAACCCTGCCGCCCAACCCGTCCAGCGCCGTGTTGGGAATGCGATTGTCGATGGTGTTGACCACGCCGCCGGTGGCATTGCCGCCATACAGCAGCGACGCCGGGCCACGCAGGACCTCGACACGCTCGACCACCAGCGGGTCCAGCGCCACCGCGTGGTCGAAGCTCAGGTTGGACGCATCGACCGATGCACCGGCGTTGTCCAGCAGGCGAACGCGGTCACCGTCCAGCCCGCGGATCGTCGGCCGGTTGCTGTTCGGGCCGTACCAGCTGGCGGCCACGCCAGGCAGGCCGTCCAGCGTTTCGCCCAGCGTCGGCGCCAGCCGCAGCGTGAGCTTGTCGCCCGTCAGCACGCTGGCGGGTCGGGCCAGATCGCCACCCAGCGGGTTGCCGGTGATCACAACCTGGGCGGGGGCACCGGCAGCGGCGGTGCCCGCCAGGTTCGGCGTGGCAGCTGCGGTCACGGTTTGGGCCTGGGCCGCGGCGGAGAGCGCCGCCAAGGTCAGCAGCGCGGCATGGTGAAGCTTGGCCAGCGGCCAAGCGTGTGGCGACTGCTGTCGCGCGAAATGGGAGGACCAGGAAGCAAGAGGGGAAGTGGGCAGCAACATTGGAAATCCATGGCCCGCCCCACCAGACCCGCGCGAGGCGATGGTGACGGGCAAGTCGAATCGGGTACACGCAGTGCGCGTGCAGGCGTCGGCTCAACGACCCGCCGCCACGCAGCAACGCACAGGCCGGGGCCTGCGGCAAGACGCAGGTCGGCATGCGCATCGGCGATGCGTGGGCGGGGGAACGGAGCGAAGGGGCTGGCGTCAAGCCAGCGAAGGGGGCGCGCGGGCCTGGTAGGGCCGCTCAAGCCGCCCGTGGAGGGCGCCCGGGACCACCGCCGCAAGCAGGGTCCGCCGCGGGCTTTCGGCTGGCAGGGCCAGCGTGAGCTGCGGCAGCAGGTCGGCGTGCAGCAGCTGATCGAGCAGCTGGCAGTCGGCATGGCCGGCAGCATGCGACCAGAGCGTTGCGCCAAGCGAGTTGGCTTGCGGCGTGGCAATCGCCTGGGCGACCAGGGCCTGCCGTGCGGCACCTCGTGGCAAGCCGTTGCCGTGCTGCAGGCTGTGCAGCGTGCCCAGGGTTTGGGCGCACAGCAGCGCAAACGCCAGTGCCAGCGCCGCCGGCCAGCTCAGCCGGACAGACGTTGGCCAGAAGCGCCTGCGCGTCATCCGCAGTCAGCCACGCACGAGGCGCGCAAAGCTGCGTCGAAATTTCTCGACCTTCGGCGCCACCACGTAGGCGCAATAGCCCTGGCCCGGGTGGTTGGCGAAGTAGTGCTGGTGGTAGTCCTCTGCCGGCCAGTAGCGCTTCAAGGGCTGCAACTCGGTGACCACTGGCTTGTCGGTCGCCTGCCGCACTTCGGCCAGCACCTCGCGGCAGATGGGCAACTGGCCTTCGTCGTTCACATAGATGCCGGAGCGGTACTGGGTGCCCGCGTCATTGCCCTGGCGGTTCAGCGTGGTCGGGTCGTGAATCACGAAGAAGATTTCCAGCAGCTCGCGCAGGCTGACCTGGGCCGGGTCGAAGCGCAGCTGTACCACCTCGGCATGGCCGGTCGTGCCGGCGCAGACCTGCTCGTAGCTGGGATCGTCCACCTGCCCGTTGGCATAACCGGACTGCACGGACAGCACACCCTGCACCTGTTCGTAAACACCGTCCAGGCACCAGAAGCATCCCCCCGCCAGCGTGATCAGCTGGGGCGCGCTGGCATCGGCGCTTGCAGGCATGGTGGACGTGGAGGAAGTGGAGGAAGTGGCAAAGGCAGCGGTCATGGCGGGTCCTGTGGTGGCGCAACGCGCGCACCCGAAGCGGTGCGGCAAAACCGGCGCAAGTTTGCATTTTGACTGGCCGTGGGCCCGCCGCGCCGGCTCCCCCTTATCTGAAGCCGCCCCTTAAGTACGAAGACCTCCGGCCCGTTGCCGGCCCGGAGGTCTTGTGGAAGGCATTTGCCATCCAGCGAGGATCGGGCGAGAAACGGGCCCGGGCCTCAAAGACGCCGCGATGGCGTCTTCATGAAGTACCTCAGTGAAGAGGCGGGTTCAGATTAGCGCCAAGGGGGCGCCAGCGCAAGCGCGTATCCCTGCCCCGGTGCCACTCTTTCGTTATTTCTTGCGCACCCGCCGCGGCTGTCGGATGCTCACAGGTTGAGCTGGTCGAACAAGGCCTTCATGCGGGCCTGCACCGCGTCGTCCATCGCGATCACGCGGCCCCATTCGCGGCTGGTTTCGCCAGGCCATTTGTTGGTCGCGTCCAGCCCCATCTTGCCGCCCAGGCCGCTGACGGGTGATGCGAAATCCAGGTAGTCGATCGGCGTCTGCTCGACCAGCGTGGTGTCGCGCACCGGGTCCATGCGGGTCGTGATGGCCCACATCACGTCCTGCCAGTTGCGGATGTCCACGTCATCGTCGGTCACGACGATGAACTTGGTGTACATGAACTGGCGCAGGAAGCTCCACAGGCCGAACATCAAGCGCTTGGCGTGGCCCGGATAGGCCTTGCGGATGGAGATCAGCGCCATGCGGTAGCTGCAGCCCTCGGGCGGCAGGTAGAAATCGACGATCTCGGGAAACTGCTTTTGCAGCAGTGGCACGAATACCTCGTTCAGCGCCACACCCAGCACGGCCGGCTCGTCCGGTGGCTTGCCGGTGTAGGTCGAGTGGTAGATCGGGTCGCGCCGGTGAGTCAGCCGGTCAATGCGGAAAACCGGGAACCAGTCCTGCTCGTTGTAGTAGCCGGTGTGATCGCCGTAAGGGCCTTCCAGCGCATGCAGGTAGCCGCCAAGCTCCTTGACCGGCACACCGTGTTCGCTGTGGCCGGTGAAGCCGGCGGGCGCGGTCGGGATGTGCCCTTCCAGCACCATCTCGGCCCGCGCCGGGACTTGCAGCTTCAGGTCGCCCTCGCCGACGCTGCTGTCGGCCAGCTCGGTGCGGCCGCCGCGCAGCAGGCCGGCGAACTGGTACTCGGACAGGCTGTCCGGCACCGGTGTCACGGCGCCCAGCGTGGTCGCCGGATCCGCGCCCAGCGCGACGGCGATGGGGAACGGCTGGCCCGGGTTGACGCGCGCAAAGTCGCGGAAATCCAGCGCGCCGCCGCGGTGCGCCAGCCAGCGCATGATGACCTCGTTGCGGCCGATCACCTGCTGGCGGTAGATGCCCAGGTTCTGGCGCAAGCGCGGTTGCGGCACGTTGCGTGGCCCGCGGGTGATCACCAGGCCCCAGGTGATCAATGGCGCAGCGTCACCAGGCCAGCAGAACTGGATCGGCCAGCGGCCCAGGTCCACCTCGGCGCCTTGCAACACCACTTCCTGGCACGGCGGCGAGCCGACCTTGGCCGGCTTCATGTCCCAGACGGCCTTGGCCATGTCCCACAGTTTGCCGGCTTCCTTGAGGCTTTTAGGGGGGTCCGGCTCCTTCAGCGCGGCCAGCAGCCGGCCCACGTCGCGCAGCTCGTCCACGGCCTCGGCGCCCATGCCCCAGGCCACGCGCTGCGGCGTGCCGAACAGATTGGCAAGCACCGGCACGTTCGGCGCTGAAGGCAGCGCCATCGATGCAAAAGCAGGCTGCTCGAAGAGCAATGCAGGGCCGCCAGCGCGCAAGACCTGGTCGGCCAGTGCCGTCATTTCGAGGTGCGGCGACACAGGCGCCTGCACCCGCTTGAGTGCGCCGCGCGATTCCAAAGCGCCAATGAAGCCGCGAAGATCCCGGTATTTCATATTGTTTCGTTATAAGGACTTAAGTCCTTATGGTTGACTGGTTATTTCGCCTGCCTACAATCTGCTTCATCAACCAATCCAGGTTAGCCCGCGCCCTCGCCAAGAGGCGCCGCGACAAGGCAGCCGCTCGGTCAAGTTTGCGATGCTGGCGTGCACATATGCACCGGCCCGACTTGGCAATCGATTATCGCCACCCTCAGCATCTCTGATCGGCTTCCTGCCGCAGACGCTGCGACGTGTGGCGCCCGAGGAAAGGATGGACATGTCTGAACCTTCATGGTGGCAGCGCATGGCCGACGCAGGACGCCGCAGTGCTGGCGTGTTTCTGCGCGATGTGGGTCATGGCCTGCTAGAGGTCAGCCACAACGTTTTGGCCCTGGTGGGACTGCTGGTGCTTGCCGCCATTGTCTTCACGCTCAGCCGTGCTGACCTGCGCAGCGCGACCGAGCAACGCATGTACGACTGGCTGCAGGCGCGCAACACCGCGCGCAATGCACCGGCCGAGACGGATTTCGTGGCCATGCCGGACGACCCGGACGCCGGGAACTTGGCCCGCGCGCTGGCGATGGACCCAGCGGCCCTGAACCGCCAGCAGGCGGTGGTCACGACCTGGCTGTCGCGCCGCTACCGCGTGGCACCGGAGCCTGTCGCCCGCCTGGTGCAGGAAGCCTGGCACGTGGGCCAGCGTGCGCAGCTGGACCCAACGCTGATCCTGGCGATCGTCGCGATCGAATCCAGCTTCAACCCGTTTGCGCAGAGCCCCGTGGGCGCGCAAGGGCTGATGCAGGTCATGACCGGCGTGCACAACCAGAAATACGAAGCTTTCGGCGGCAAGCTGACGGCTTTTGATCCGGTGACCAACCTTCGCGTGGGTGTGCAGGTGCTCAAGGAATGCATCTCCCGCGCTGGCGGTCTGGAAGCCGGCCTGCGGTTCTACGTGGGCGCGGGCAACCAGGAAGAAGACGGCGGTTATGCCGGCAAGGTGCTGGCCGAACAGCGCCACCTGCTGCGCGTGGCCGCTGGCCAGAGCGTGCCGGTGACCGTGCCCAACGCCGTGATGACCGCGTCCAACAATGCGCCGGCACTGTCGGTCGCCCCAGGGGCCGTCACACCGCTGGTACCTGCGTTGCCCGCGTCAATGCCTGCAGCGCCGCTGCCGGCCCATCCGGATGCCACCGGGCCGTCCGCTGCGGCCGAGCCAGCGGTCGGCCGTGCACAGGTCGCACTGGCCAGCTGAGTCAAATTGGCCAAGCCTGGGGCGCTTCACTGCGCTGCCCGGGCTTGTCACCAAAACGAGGCGAGCCGCTACACTAGCGGCTGTGCTGCTTGCCGTTCATTGAGCGTTTGGCCGCACCTGTTTTCTCTTTCTTCTTCACGCGCGACTGGCGATAAGGTGCCCTCACGGGGCATCCCGAGGTGGATCACCACCGGGAAGCGCGGAGCGGCCTTGTGCCGCTTGCATCAGCCGTTCGCCTGGGCAACCCTCCTCCTGCAGCGCAAGCCGAAGTCGGCCTGCAGCGGGACGGCAGGGCTCATCCGCCCCCGATTGAAGGAATGCCTCCCATGTTCGACCGCTCCGAATCGACGATTGCCAAGGTCGATCCTGACCTGTGGGCCGCCATCCAGGCTGAAAACCTGCGCCAGGAAGAACACATCGAGCTGATCGCCTCGGAAAACTACACCTCGCCGGCCGTGATGGCCGCGCAAGGCTCGCAGCTGACCAACAAGTACGCCGAGGGCTACCCTGGCAAGCGCTATTACGGCGGCTGCGAAAACGTGGACGTGGTCGAGCAACTCGCCATCGACCGCGTGAAGCAGTTGTTTGGTGCCAACTTCGCCAACGTGCAGCCGAACTCCGGCTCGCAGGCCAACCAGGCCGTGTTCTTCGGCCTGCTGCAGCCCGGCGACACCATCATGGGCATGAGCCTGGCCGAAGGCGGCCACCTGACGCACGGCATGTCGCTGAACATGAGCGGCAAGTGGTTCAAGGTCGTCAGCTACGGCCTGGATGCGCAGGAAGACATCGACTATGAAGCGATGGAACGCCAGGCGCGCGAGCACAAGCCCAAGCTGATCATTGCCGGCGCCTCCGCCTTCGCGCTGCGCATCGACTTCGAGCGCTTCGCGAAGATCGCCAAGGAAATCGGCGCGTATTTCATGGTCGACATGGCGCACTACGCCGGCCTGATCGCCGCAGGCGTCTACCCCAACCCGGTGCCGCATGCCGACGTGGTGACCTCCACCACCCACAAGAGCCTGCGCGGCCCGCGTGGCGGCATCATCCTGATGAACAGCGAAGAGGTCGCCAAGAAGATCAACTCCGCCATCTTCCCCGGCATCCAGGGCGGCCCGCTGATGCACGTCATCGCCGGCAAGGCCATCGCCTTCAAGGAAGCGCTGGCGCCCGAGTTCAAGGCCTACCAGGAACAGGTCGCGAAGAACGCCAAGGTGCTGGCCGAGACGCTGATCGAGCGCGGCCTGCGCATCGTCTCCGGCCGCACCGAAAGCCACGTCATGCTGGTGGACCTGCGCCCCAAGGGCCTGACCGGCAAGGAAGCCGAAGCCATCCTGGGTGCAGCCCACATGACCTGCAACAAGAACGGCATTCCGAACGACCCGCAAAAGCCGATGGTCACCAGCGGCATCCGCCTGGGCACGCCGGCCATGACCACCCGCGGCTTCAAGGAAGACCAGGCCCGCCAGACCGCGCACCTGATCGCCGACGTGCTGGACAACCCGCACGACGAAACCAACCTGGCCCGCGTGCGCGAGAAGGTTGCGGCGCTAACCCGTGACTTCCCGGTCTACCGTTGAAGCAAATGGCCAGCCCACACAGGTCAGCCACCCAGACCTGTTAACGAGTTGACGCCCACGAGCCCGTGCCCAACAGCCGGGCTCGTTTTGCTTCCAGCCAGAGCCCCTCAAAGAAAGAGCCCGCATGCGCTGCCCCTACTGCAGTCACACCGAAACCCAGGTCGCCGAAACCCGCGAATCCGACGAAGGGGACGTGGTGCGCCGCCGCCGCAAATGCACCAGCTGCGACAAGCGCTTCACCACCTACGAACGCGCCGAAATCGCCCTCCCGGCGATCGTCAAGCGAAGCGGCGCCCGAGTGGAGTTCGTGCCGGAGAAGTTGCGAGGCTCCATGCAACTCGCCCTGCGCAAGCGCCAGGTGAGCATCGAGCAGGTGGACGCCGCGATGGAGCGCATCCAGGAAAAGCTGCTGGCCAGCGGGCTGCGCGAAGTGCCCTCCACCCGGCTTGGCGAGCTGGTGATGCGCGAATTGAAGCGACTGGACAAGGTGGCCTACGTGCGCTTCGCTTCAGTTTATCGCAGCTTTGAAGATGTGGATGAGTTCAGCAGGTTGATCAAGGAGATCTGAAGCTCCCGCTGTGTTCATCGGAACGCAGCCACCGCCTCACTGCCAACACTGGGCCGTCATGCCGTCGCCGCCGGATTGCCCCTTCTGGCCTGCTGCGGTTAAAGAGAGGGTGCCGCACGCGTCATCTGCTTGCGCCCCTTTCGGCTCTGCAAGCAGCCTGAAGTCCTGGGTAGAGGCAATGTCTGGGTCGAGCGTGATCTCGTAATAGGTCGCAGTGCCAGACTTGGGAGACTTGTTGACTCCCGCATCCTCCAGATTGGCGCTGGTGTAATTGTTGTGAGCCGCGTAATAGCGTTGCAGGTATTGCACAGCCTCGTTCATCACGGTTTCCGCATCGGCCCGCCGCCCCTTCCTCATCTGGCTGGTATAGCTCGGGTAGGCGATGGCCGCCAAGATACCGATGATGGCCAATACGATCATCAATTCGATCAGGGTAAAGCCAGCCGACCGAGCCGCAGGCTCGGGGCGAGAGAAATGCGTCATGGTGCGGCTGCTCATTTGAAAACGTTGCTCGAACTCACGGGCTGGGTGCCGCAGGCTGAGGCGGGTTCATGATCTGACGCCACACACGGTCAGTGATCACCGAAGTGCAGGTATCGGTCTCAGATTTCTTATGGGTCACGCCGTCTGGGCACAAGCAACGTGCATCGCCTTGAGGATCATCCCAGGTACAGTGCGGACCCGGCACGCAGAGTTGCTGTGCCTGATTGGTGGTGTTGACGATGACCACCAAGCAGCTGTCAGGGGGACACTGGGAATTGAGGTCGGGCAGGCAACGACTGGTCGAATACTCGTTCACCAGACCGGTCTGGTTCGTGAGCAATTTGTCCACGCCGTCGGCCAAGGTCTGGTAGCCCCCAACGACCTCGTCGGAGCTGTCAACCTTCCCATCGCCATTGGTGTCGAAAACTTGTGTCGTGATGGCAGCCCCAGTCACCCCATCCACCACGAAGTTGTAACCCGAACCCACCGTGGCTTCGCAGGCGGCCGCTTGCACTGCCGGAACAATGGTACTGAAGTAGACATAGTTCAGGATGGTTTGAGCCGGGTAGATTGTGCGCTGTCCCGGCTGAAGGTGGAGGTCGATGAACCAGCCCTTCTTCGTGGTCCAGTCCACCGGGTTACTGGAAATGGTGTAATAAGAAGTACCCGCATTGGCATCCGTCCCGGCCACTGGCGTGCTGTTAACCGTCTGCTCGATCAGCACACTGCGATAAGGGGCTGTCCCCCCGCTGGTCGAAGCCGCATAAAACGGGGATGCCACGGCGGCAGCCGACCCGTTGATCGCGGTGTCATCCCACACGCCGTAATAAGTCTGCACATCCGTGACCGCAGAATCGCTCGCGTCGATCAGGCGACCCGTACCAAAGGTCACCATGTAACCCTTGGAGACGTGCGGCACCACTGCGGGAGCCGCCACGATGGGCTGAGCCTTACCGGCTGCGTCGGTGGCCTTGAAAAGCGGCGTGCCAACGAATGAGATCACCCAACTGCTGGGATCACTGTTGCCAAAGTCAAATCGCCAAAGATTGCCCTGCAGGTCACCCGCGTAGGCAGCGTAGACCTCCATGGTGCTGCTGTTGCGCAGCAGACGGACGCCGCCAAGCCCGTTGGCGCCGCTGGTCGGCACGACGATCTTTTTCACCACCGCGCCGGTTTGCAAATCCACGATCAACAAGGCAGCGTTGCCATTGGTGCTGTAGGGACCGTTGCCAATGAACGCATACCATCCCGCGCCATGGATCTTGCCAGTGCGCATGTCATTCATCACGAAGCCCAGGTCGGCGTCATTGTTCAATTCCCATTGAACAGAATTGGCCGTGAGGGTCGTGGGGTCTGAGGTCGGGACATGCAGCGCAAAGACGCTCTTGCCACCTGCCCCCATGCTGCCGACGAGCATGTTGGCCCACGCAGCCCCCGAGGAACCTTTGGTGGTGATGTAAGCATCCGCCTCGGCCGTGGGACCGTCGACAAAAAAGCGATGGAAGTTGTTGGTGGTGCCGTAGGTCTTGGACGCAATCAGGTTGAGGTTGGGAAAGCCTGCTCGGGGGAGGTAGCCGAAGGTTTCCACGCCGTCCGAGCCTCGGAAAATGTGGAACACGCCGGCATTGCCGCCCACCGCGAGAGCACCCTCGGTCCGCGCTTTCTTGGCGGCCAGAAAACTGGCGTAGCTGCCGGCCTCGGTCGTATCGGTGAGACTGCCGTAGCTGGAGTCCAGCAAGTCACGCACATACACCGGCGGCGAGTTGATGAAGTCACCAAGGAACTGCCCGCCACGCGGGCGATAGGTGAGTGAATTGCCTTCGTTGGTGGTATCGCCACGAATGTAGTCCACCAGGGTCGCCGACCCGATGGTGGTCAGGTCCGCTGCCGGAATGGTGGTGCTCTTGAACTCCACACCTGCCGTCCCACTCCAGGTGTACAACTTGCGCGACGCGGCGGCCGGCAGCTTGGTCGAGGCCTGCCACTTGGCCTTGGTGCCGACGACATTACCGCTGGTATCGAGCTGATAGGCATAGACGTCGCCGTACCAGGCGCCAGACTTGTATTGTGGTACGAACTTCAGGTTCGTCGTGGTGAGCGTCGAAGCCACCGTTGCGACACCGGCCTCGCGAGAGTCGACGCCTGTCGCCTTGCTGAACACATTGGTAATGGCTGAAGACAGCTCTGCGCCGTTCTTGACCGAATAGAAGTCACCGCCGGTATTCACCGCGGCATGCCACATGTCGTCAATCTTGCGAATGTCACTGTCGTTCTTCGGCCAGACCGTCGTGCCATTGGGATCTGACAAAGCGGCGAGCGTCGCAGCCTTGGCAGTAGGCGTGGATGAATCGAGCGTGCCCTTCACGCCAATGCCGATCATGAACTGGGTCAAATGCTGCCAGAACGCAATGTCGGTGTCGGTAGGT
>Ga0307514_10002824_pt1 | contig 17408 bp, 8 predicted proteins | sample 16_EM_MG_FD_203088 | JGI IMG/M metagenome (GOLD analysis project Ga0307514, IMG submission 203088) | Populus trichocarpa ectomycorrhiza microbial communities from riparian zone in the Pacific Northwest, United States - 16_EM | ecosystem: Host-associated > Plants > Roots > Unclassified | place... | reverse complement strand
TCCAGACCAAGCCCGTCCAGTCCAAGACTGCCTGTTCGTGGTCCGGTCCAGTCTGACCTTCCGGTTGGACCGGACCGTACTGAGCCCTACCCCAGACCGGGTCCGTCCGGACTGGTGAAAACACTGGATACAAATGTGCAAGGCAACTAGCATCACATGAAAATCAAGACCGACAATACTTAACATCACTTTACAACTATAATCAGTATCAACTTGAGATTTGGAATGACGAATATTCCCATGCTCTTCTTGCTTGGAAAAATTGCCCCAGTTATTTTGACCGCAAAACTGTTGAGTGTGGTCAGTTTTGACTCCGCATCTTTGTTGTTATATTGATCATAAGCGCTACGATTTATTGAATGGGAGTAATCAGTGATCTCAACAGTCCAGTCCGGCATTTTTGCGCCTTGGACTGGCCTGGCTGCCAACTCGTGAGGTTGGGCTGGGTCAGATTGTAGGTTCCTGGCGGCTTTTGCCTGATGCGGAAACTACACACTGAAAAGTACAGAATGTATTGATCGACAATATAACCTGAGATCATTCGGGGAAAGCAGCTCTATTCATTCAAGCGAGCTTCAAGATACGCGCAAGGTGCCTGTAGGCACCTTGATGATCATGTAGTCCAAACAGGTACCTGCCGATGCCGTCCTTGTCATGCAGTCTAAACAAGTACCTGTAGGTGCCTACATATTTATGAAGTCCTAGGAGGCACCTACAATGCCAGACTATATCTGCAAATTCCTAGACTTGCCAGACCGGCTGGTAAGTCCACAGGTACCTATATTTCGGACCGGTCTCCACGAGCACTAAGAGTAATAGTGATGCGTTTGTAGTTAAAAATGTAGGGTTGAATGATGCAGTGAACTAGAACCCAAGCGATGCTGATGTGTTGGTCTGAGAAGGTTCTTTATTTGCGCTAGTGCTGGCGTCTTTTTGGTACTGCATAGCGCCTTATCAATCTGCCTCAAGGGTCTGCTGGTATTATGCCTACATGATGTGCTGTACTCTAGGCCTCCGTGCGCCTTGCGCAAAAACGGTTTCTAGCAAATAACTGTGTATGAAAACGCTATGAGTTTTTCGATTTGGTCTAGGGCCGTCCAGGACAGTTGTGGGCTAAGTTTACACAGCCCGCTGGATACTATATGCTATGAAGTTTGCAGGGAGTGTTTTGTGTACATGATGCTCCATATACCACATTATCTGGTCCGACTCGTTACTTTTTAGTACGTGCAGGTTGCATTCCCGTCGCCAAAAGCAGCTTTTATTTGCTTGGATGCTTAAAGCGCCTGGAAGCTTGAAGCCAGATGACAGATCGGCGGAGCTCGCCACCACACAAATTGAGACACTGTATTTGGTCTCCTAACTATGCAACTTGTACGTACTACATACAAAAGTAGCGAATTGGACCGGATCATACGATAGTACATGCAGCACAACCACTTGCGTATATGCAGGAATGAGGCAATGCTGCAAGCTAGCCATTCAGCATGATCGAGCGAACTTTTTCCATGAAACCGAATATTGAGGCAACGCAATGACTTCATGCGTGCTTGCGTAGGCAGGTCAGGCTGTGGACGATCGGACACCCCATTTCGGGTAATTGATTTTGCTGTGAGAGCACGGTGGTGAATCTGAAAGTAAGTAAAGCGCACTAATTGTTGGCCTTTCTGTTAATATTAAACCGCGTTCAACCCGATATCGCATGTGGTGTTCTCATATCTTAGCATTTCTGGGTAGTAACTTGCCGAAGAGGAGCGTCCGATCTTCTCCGGCCAGACCCGAGTACACCATGCCGCGCTGCCTTGCCAGACATGGGTTGCGACATGGGTTTGCGAATAGCTGTTAATGCACAGCCTCACCCGCAGTGAACTCTACCGACGCGGTAAGAAGTGAGTGACCACCTGAAAACGCCTATCTCACACAACAAAATTGTAGTACAAAACGGCGTCACTTTACAATATTTGTTTGTGCGCTCTCCTCCTTAATCAATTGCAGTCTCAATTCACTTTGGCATATCATCCATCGTATCATAAATATTTTGCCAATCTATCAACTTCCACTTTTCCTTGCGGGCAATTTTGTGTTGCGGGATTGGCATTCGCAGGTGGCCACTCACTTTCTTACCGCAACTGTACATTAATACTTCGGTTGAGTAGCTAACTACTCCACCATTGTCAGATACTCAGTATTAAGTATGTACAAGATCCTTTCCTTCCAATGCGTGCAAGTGTCTGAGTAGAGTAAGTAGCGCTAACTAAAGAAACAAAGACCACAAGACTACACCATACGATTCCGCCGTCATTACTTCGTTGTTTCTAGCTTACGCCACTCAGTAATGCACTATGTTTTCAACACTGGTATCGCATTCTGATGGAATGATTACTCGCTACTCCGCATCGACGAATCACTCCGACAGTGATCTCCAATTAGACCTGATCGCATTTCTTTCGGTTGTCCAAGAATGCAATGTCGACTTCCTCCCCATTACGTGGCAGCCAGCTCTCGGTATTCTCGGCAAGGGTGGCTCTGGGACAATAAGCCAGTCGACATTTACTACCGACATGCCCCTTGCATTCAAACGTTTTCACCCGGACGAAGATTCGGACATGGACTTTCAACCTTTGATATCAGAGGTACTAATTTTGAGTCAACCCCCTATCCAAGAGCACCCAAATATAGTCACTCTCGAGGGGGTATGCTGGGAAATCAAGCCCTGGACAGAAAAAGCGGTCCCTGCATTGGTCTTTGAGAAAGCATCATGGGATCTACAGCAGTTCATGAACGTAAGCGAGGGCAAGAACATGTCAATCGATGACCGGCTGAAAATCTGTGCCGATATTGGAAGTGCCATTATGACTTTGCATGCTTATGGTTTGTCATCCCTAACGACTGCAAATGATTGTTACCTAGCAGCTTGGACTTCTAACACTGGCATAGATGTGATTCACGGGGATATCAAGCCACAGAATGTTCTCGTGTACAAGGACGCTGGAAAGACTACAGTAAAGGTGGCTGACTTCGGGTATTCTACACTTGCTACCGGTGAAGCCCTTGCCACAGGTGGAGGTGCAACAGGAAGGGTTTTTTTGCCAAAGTCTAGGCCGTGGAATGCTCCTGAGCATCATTTCGGGGAGTTCACAACTACCGGAGCTAAAAGCACGGATGTGTACTCTTTTGGCATGCTGTGCCTTTGGGTACTATTTGGAAGCGCGCATACGGAATGTAAGTATGAGGGGATTTCATTTGACGGATCTAACGGGCCGCGTACACTGCTTGAGCAGCTCAAAGATGGTGATGAATTGGAAATTGTCGCCAATGAACTCATTGACTCGATGCCACTGCTAAGCTTCAATGCTGAACAAAGGATTCGCCTAAAAGAATTTTTCAAATTGACTGTTCAGCTTACCCCTGAAAACCGGACATCTGATGTAGGAAACCTAGTGGGTCTACTTAACCAGGAACGGTGAGTTTCACAAATGATTATGTCAAATACAGAGCATTCACTAATAGATTTAGAGCTGAATTGCAACCTGTTACCATAGCACCGGTTCAGACAACCATGAAGCTCCCAACGCATGCAGATTTCCGGGTAAATATTAATAGTCTATTGTCTATTCTTATAAGCACTTGACTGAGACTAGTTCTAGATTGCCGAAAACCTTGCAATCCTCATGAAGGCAGACTATCGTGTACGAATACAAATTAGACAGAGCCTCGAAAATAACTACTTCCACAATTCAAATCAACCTTTTGCTTCCAATATCGCATTCCAGGTTGCCTTTTGTTATCAGATTGGATTTGGGGTGAAATCAAATGACATTCAACGTCGTTTATGGCTTGAAAGAAGCTTGAGAAAACCCGACGATCTGAAGATCGAAAAAGAAGCGGTACGGCCTGCGAGGTGGAAAAGTAAGACAATGCGCAAGCTCAATGGACTTGGGCATATCGACCTTATTCACGAATATCGAATATCTGGACTCAACAAACTGGACCAAGCCTGCAACGAGTACGAAAGAGAAGTTAGTGATATGGAAAGAGAGTTTGGAGGGCTCCATTTCGTATGTTTGGCCAGCATGAATAACCTCGCATCGATATTTTGGAACCAGGGGCGATCGAAGGAGGCCGAGGTGCTGGATGTGCAAGTCATGGAGACGAGAAAGAGGGTACTCGGCCAAGAGCATCCAGATACCTTGACCAGCATGGCCAACCTCGCATCGACATACAGGAACCAGGGGCGATTGAAGGAGGCCGAGGAGCTATTAGTGCAGGTCATAGAGACGCTCAAGAGGGTACTCGGCCAAGAGCATCCCTCTACTTTGAACAGCATGAATAACCTCGCATCGACATACAGGAACCAGGGGCGATCGAAGGAGGCCGAAGAGCTGGAGGTGCAGGTCATGGAGACGAGAAAGAGGGTACACGGCCATGAGCATCTAGATACCTTGAACAGCATGGGCAGCCTCGCATCGACATTTTGGAACCAGGGGCGATCGAAGGAGGCCGAGGTGCTGCAGGTGCAGGTCATGGAGACGAGAAAGAGAGTACTCGGCCAAGAGCATCCAGATACCTTGACCAGCATGGGCAACCTCGCATCGACATACAGGAACCAAGGGCGATTGAAGGAGGCCGAGGTGCTGGAGGTGCAGGTCATGGAGACGAGAAAGAGGGTACTCGGCCAAGAGCATCCAGATACCTTGACCTGCATGGCCAACCTCGCATCGACATACAGGAACCAGGGGCGATCGAAGGAGGACGAGGAGCTATTAGTGCAGGTCATAGAGTCGCTTAAGAGGGTACTCGGCCAAGAGCATCTAGATACATTGAACAGCATGAATAACCTCGCATCGTCATACAAGAACCAGGGGCGATTGAAGGAGGCCGAGGTGCTGGAGGTGCAGGTCACGGAGACGAGAAAGAGGGTACACGGCCATGAGCATCCAGATACCTTGACCAGCATGGGCAACCTCGCATCGACATTTTGGAATCAGGGGCGATTGAAGGAGGCCGAGGTGCTGGAGGTGCAGGTCATGGAGATGAGAAAGAGGGTACTCGGCCAAGAGCATCCAGATACCTTGACCAGCATGAATAACCTCGCATCGATATACAGGGATCAGGGGCGATTGAAGGAGGCCGAGGTGCTGGAGGTGCAGGTCATGGAGACGAGAAAGAAGGTACTCGGCCAAAAGCATCCCTCTACCTTGACCAGCATGAGTAACCTCGCATCGACATTTTCGAACCAGGGGCGATTGAAGGAGGCCGAGGTGCTGGATGTGCAAGTCATGGAGACGAGAAAGAGGGTACTCGGCCAAGAGCATCCCTCTACCTTGACCAGCATGAATAACCTCGCATCGATATACAGGGATCAGGGGCGATTGAAGGAGGCCGAAGAGCTGGAGGTGCAGGTCATGGAGACGAGAAAGAGGGTACACGGCCATGAGCATCTAGATACCTTGGCCAGCATGAATAACCTTGCATCGACATACATGAGCCAAGGGCGCCGGAAAGAAGCCGAAGAACTACAGATTGAAGTGGTCAATAGACTTCGGACGACATTAGGCGACAATCATCCCATCATAGTACAGGCTATCGCTAACTTGGCTTCATTTCGTGAGGAACGCGCGGCACCACAGCACTTATCTGGTGTGAAAGAATTGATGGAACGCATTCGGGATCGGCTGCAGCAGTTTGCTGCGTCCTGGTCTTTAAATGAGGGCAACGATAGCCAAGAAAGGTTTCAACGTACACTTAAGATGGTGCACAAACAAGCTACCGAGGACGACGATCCAATTACAGATGAGGAAAGGCTCCAACTTGCACTTGCTATGTTCCTGGAGGTGGACGACAACAATGATACGGACGAAGAAAGGCTTCAATGCACACTAGCTATGTCCATCGAAGGGGATGAGGATAATGAAACAAATGGAGACCGGCTTCAACGTGCACTAGCTATGTTGATGAAGAATGAGAACGACGACGATGATATTTGTTGCTTCAAAAGAGAATACTTGTCCTATATAGCTGGTAGGCCGATTCTAGACATAGCTGGTATTTATTGATTGATAGCTAACATGTGTCGCCAGAGTGCAAGTCGCCCGCAGCGAAACAGTTAGAGGATTAGGAAATACGATGGTATAAGTACTAAGAGAGCCGGAGGAGTGTGATGACATGCCGGGAAATGACACTGGAGAACCCGTTGTGTGGTTAAATGGGCTAGAGTGGGAAACATAACTAGCGAGAAAACAACGGAACAGGGATATAGTTTAAGGATAGGCAGACATTGTGGAGATTGTTGGAGAACATAGATGGTGTGTTCAATTTAGACAAAACTTGTCATGCATATGTGTAGGTAACATTGGGGTTCATGCTGAAGAAACTAAATTGAAATCTGAACTGCTAGCTGCGGAAGACGTATTGTGAACGTGTTTGTTTAACTCATCATAACAGTCAAGCAGTAGTGGAGTGTTCAGAAACTATCATCCGTACCCAAGTCGGACTCTATGGATCAGATTATGATGGACCACAGCTTATGATATTGATTCATCCGATTTGTACGTATCAGTTTAGTATTCAATCTAATTGGTCATTCGTGCATATATTCTGTTAAAGAATGCAGCCTATAGATGTGCACATGTGCTAGCAACCTAAAGTAGCTAGGATACTTTAGTAATTTGCCGTTAACAACATTTTAGCGCTGGACTTATTCAAGCCTGAACTAGCACGCTCATGACAGAGTTTCACTTCTAATCTAAACAGTGGATGCACTGGGAAGAGATTGCACTGTTGCTACCTACTATACCAAAAAAACCCCGTTTATCAGACCTCCCAACGGTGGAAACCAGTTGGGTTTCCGCGGGGAAACTGCACTGCACCAACTCCTTAATTGTTCAAACTGCACTGCATGCTAAACCAATGCAATGAACTGGTTGACAACTGGTTCAACTGTATATATTCGGTTCAACTATCTTAGCTGGTTTGAACCAGTGCACAGTACTGCCACGAATTTTTCTTCGCCAGCTCTAACCCTTGCCCACGCTGTACACAGCACATTACTTTCATCATATCTTTCTTACTCAAGAAAAGCCAAGAAAATCCTGAACCTTGGGTGAAAATCTTGAGATTCCATGGAGAAACCATTGTGAACATAAATACAAATCGACCAGTGGTTATGCAAGTGGCAAGTGACTAACTATACATGAGTCTACATTGTAACTCAGATCATTAGCAACCTCTCTCCAGTCCATTCTAACAGCTTCGCTGGTCATCTGGAAACCCGTAGACCTTTTGGCCAAAATCCTGTGTCAACAAGTGGAATGGGTAATGAGTGGCAAACTAACTAACCAGCAGTGAACCAGTGAATTTTAAACTTACAAACTGCACTGCACTGCCAAGAACTAACTACATACCACACTGGTTAACTCTTTACAAGCAGTGCACTGGTTCAACCGTTGGGAGGTCTGCCGTTTATTGATGTGACTGCAGTGCCACATTTACCCAAGTACAGCATGACTCCCAGAGTCCAGTGATTGTAGTATATTTTTCAATGTAAGATTCCAATTACAGGGGAATAGCTCAAAATACCACAGTAATACAAGATACCAGCAAATATGACATTGTAAATGATTGAGTATTTAGTTGAATGGGGTGATATTGGTCAATTGAGCAGCATTGAGCATTTGCATAGATGTGGCAGGCATTCCACATTCTTGTCACAATGATGTGACAGTAATAAACCAGTATACCTACAAATAGCCCTAACATGATGTTATGTTCAGCAAACTACATAGTGTAGTGGTTAGTGGGTGTGTACAATACTCACTAAAACAGGTTCGAATCATGCCAGAGATATTTTTTTTACCATACGTCAGTCAGCTGGCAGCAAACCATTGGGCATGCGCGAGCGATTGCGGGTATGTGCGGGCATGTGCAGGCATTTGCGAAATATACACATGTGGAAGTAATATAGTATAACTCTACTATTTAACTTAATGCACATTATTTTGAATATGACAGCAATCCAGCATCAATGTGGCATCAATATACCACCTAATGTGGTCTTCTGTGCTACATTGGTGTGAAATTGATCCCACATTCAAAACAATTGATATTGTTGCAAATTCCGAAATACCCCACAAGTTCAGCCAATGTATACATTTATAAAGAATTCAACATTAATACAGCATTAACTCGGCATCAATAAACGGGGCTTTTTTGGTACAGTAGGTTGGGGCTTTGCGGACCCGATATACGTGTGTAGATTATTTGCTAGTACCACGTGCACTTTGAACAGCCACATGGATCTTCCATTCTTGTTCACAATGCAAGCTATACTCATTTAGGGAGGTGATGTAAGCCAAGTGATGTCAAAAGTATGCTTCGATTGAATTACTGTGGAGGCTGTTTGGCCATGCTGGACCTTAAAACCGTTGCTCATAGTATGTCTAAGTGTACCAGTTACTCAAGTTGAGCTTGCACAGCCTTACAGTAACTCAACAGAAAGAAAAGATCGCAAGTTTACACAGCCGCACAGTTGATCACTCATACTGACGTGTACATGGCCAATCATAATCTTTGATACCCACTGATTACAACTCCGCGAAGATCAAAACGACGAATTTTCCAAACCCGAGCGTGTAGGGGATAGTTAAGTAAATACTCTAAATGGCTAGTAGTGGCTTCCGAATTGACTTGCCAAGTACTCTTTCTGAGCAAGAGATCCTGAAACGAAAGACAAGCAGCCATGCATGCCTTGTGCGGGCACGCGGAATCCAGGATGAAGTTCGGAGATACATCAACTGGATCGGTTCTTGTCTCACACTGTGGCCATGGCCACGGAAATGGTCGCCAGTAAGATGTACAGGTGCAACATGAACAATCACACTACCGAGGTATGCGTGTCCGCGCCTGTGGAAAAGCGAGATAGTACCAATAGCTCCGGAAACAGCGGTAACGATGGACTCACCAGCCACCTCAAGGCCTGCTATAATCCTGTCGGCGAATACATATGCACCGTATTCGCCGCCACCACGTGCTTACAACCAAGGCTATTAACTAGCGCTTGAGCTAGATTAAAGAATTGCACGGGGAAATACTGCAAGCAACCAAATCTCCGTGGCAACGGGCAAATATTTTCCCGTGGGTTTTGGTCGCATCTTACCAGGTGAGCTCAGCTGACTAGGCACATGGATTTCTGTCATGTCACCCTGTCAGATACTTAACAACACAGCACTACTTTTTGCATCGCCCCCACCTGCACCAAGCAACTCTCAAGGGGATAGCTTCTGTTATGAAGCCTTACAATCCCGCAACATAATACAGTGTATTCGATCTGTGTAGCATTTCATATAATCAATTATATTCGAGCCAGTATCTAATCTTTACCATCGGAAGTAATCTAATCCCATCTCATCATCGTTACAACACTCAGAGTAGTTTCTGTTTTGAGGATCATCCCGCCCGTCAAAGTGTAACTACCACCGAGAAATCCGTATGCAACTGTTCACCATCCGAATACTCCGGATGAGGCCCGCGAAGTGCATTCCATTTAACGTTATTGATACTGCTTCTTACAGGGACTAACTAACGTTCGGTACAAGTATTTGCGACGAAGACCTCCGAGATTACGCCGATTCCAACTCAGTTAAAATGACCGTCCAGGAAGTAAGTACTTCTATTGAGTGCTAGTTATACCGGCCGCAACATTTTATATACAGTCCCCTGAACCATATTCGCCATGGATATCACGCGGCCCAGAAGTGGGCTGGCTCCTTCCAAGGCCATCGCGCTCCAACAATTGCCCGGTGCCAGGTGACATATCACCACTTCTGCATCTCAAAATTCGCCCATGTTCCACTTTGTAGTGTACTTCGAGTCGATCGTATTCCGGTCGGAGGTAAATGGCAGGTCGTCCACGGCAGCTACGCAGCTGAGATCGTAGAAGAACACGGTTAGAATTTGTTGACACGTAGATGTTGCAATGTGCGCGGAGAACTCGTCAATTGTTTAGTCTGTCTACCTTAGTCTAAAGTCTAAAGAGAGAAAAGGAGAAAGCCAATAAAGCCATGAAGCCGACAATACTATACTAAGAATGGGAACCCACGTAACAGCCAAGCAGTCACATAATGGCCGTCGATGGTCTGGGGCGAAAGCCCATATCTCCGTCAACAGAATTTCAGTACGCGGAATATGAAACCAACCAAAAGGGACCACCCGAACTTAGAGTACACCGAGAAGACATGTATCGATGGAGGAGAGGCGCTAACAGTTGATCCGGCTGGATTTGTGAGGTTAGGGCGAGGGGAGTCGAGGACGCAGTAATTGCAGAATTATGTGTCTCTCGACAACATCAAGGCTAAGGCCAGGTATGAGAGTGATAGATACTATATTTATACGCACCTGGCGTAGGTCAGAGGAAATCCCTCCATCCCAAGGCGGAGCAATGGGGCTGCATCCCTGATTCTGCATCGCATTTTATGCAACTTTCAGCCGTACGCAGCCAAGTTTATCGAGTTCTGTTCATTGGGTAAGTTCTGGGGTGTGCTGCACCACATGCTGTCAATATGCAAGCCACCATAATGAAATGGCGTGAAACTGCCATTGTCATTGGTATAGCCACCGAAAAAGCAGATCAATGGAATGCAGGGGTGACCAAAGGTGAGATAATAGTACCCTTATATCTCTATGTTTGTTCTTCATTTCGCAATCTGCATCCTGCGATCACCGCGATTATTTCTAAAGGAAGTTTTCGCCTTCAGTCCAACGATACATGTATGGTGGCTGCGGTTGTTCTACGACTCCAACAACGATAAGTAGGCGAAAATCAATACCGGCACCTATCAATAACACAACGACCATTATCTCATCTCCAGCTGTCATCTCCATCTCACACAATGTAGGTTCACAGAAGTGGCTGACCAGAAACATCATCCCTACACGAACAAAACTAATGCTGTACTCTTGAAGGTTTTCATGCGCAGCATTGACATTCGCTACCATTGTTAGCATATGGCTAGCCATATCTACCCCAGTTCATTCGCAATGCACTCGCGTTCGTCCTCCACTTGTTGCCTTCGGAATTGGTAGTGGACGAAAAATTGCGATTGTTATCGACAGCTCAGCGGATAACAAGAGAACGGACCCTAAGAATCTGCGCATAGCCGCAGCCAAAGATTTCAACAATAGATTGACTACCAAGGCTGAGGCCGCCGGGGCGAACCAACCAGACCTAGTCACGGTTGTCGATTTTGCTGACAAGGCAAATGTTATTTATCCACTAGGCGACCCCGAAGAGACTACCTTTAATATAGGTTCCTCTGGCAATGTATTTATTACCGGAGGTATTGAAAAAGCAATCGGCGAGTTAACAAGAGACAGCCACGTCTCAACGGAAAACAAGACGGGGATTGTCATGTTTACGACCGGAATACCGAATAGTGAACCACAGATGGTGGGGAATATTAACAGGGCAAAGACTCTCGGCATTCGTGTTTCTGTTGGCTACCTGAGGTCTGACAATGTGGTGGTTCCGAACCAAGTATTTTCGGCTGCCATCCTCGACACTGGCGGCATATTTTCCATCTTCAATTCTGCCGACGCATATCAAAGCTTTGTGGACCTCGTTATTGCAAATGGTCCAACACAGGCTGAAAACCCCAATAATACCAACACCAAGATACTCTCGGGTTTATCTCTCATCAGCGTCACTTCGGCTAATTCACCACGCACCATCACCTACAGTGCACAAGCAGGCGAGAAATTGGAATTCTCCATCCAGTCCCAGGAAAACGTGTCTTCAACCCTTCAAGGTGGACAAGATTCAAAGGGGACTGCCTTCAGAGACGCAAGTGGAAAAGGCTCCCTTACCCTAGATGGAAATGGCTCCCTGGCACTAAACCCCTCGAAGAACATGACGCTCGAGTTGATCGTTAAAGCCACGAAGAACCGAAGTGTGTTCGCGGTGACTCTCACTGGAGGGTGTCTCCCATATCCTCCTCGCCCCTTACCACACAAGGCCGCCCCACTGGCAAAAATAGTCGCGCCAACAGTTGTAGTCCTACTTGTGCTTGCACTCCTGATCACCTTTTTCTGCTGGCGGCGTCGACGTCGGCAACAACCCCTACCTCCTCCTGAACTCGATGAAGATAACCAGCTTCCTCCTAGTGAACTTCCGGGGGTCATTACTAAGTCGGAAAAAGCGGGCCCAATGGCGCAAGGATTCGAGATTTCCCCTCCAGAGGTCGAACTGGACGCCAGATCACCCGTTTTGACTGCCGCAGGCGTTTCGCCACCAGCTCCAGCTCCTGTCTCCGACATGGAAATCACAGCAGCAGTATCACCAGAGTCAAGACCAGAAGTGAGGATAGATTGGATTGAAGAGGAGCATCGTAAGGTGCAGCAGGAAGAAGAGAGGCTGCGGGAACGTGCAAGGGCATTGGTGGATCTACGGAGGCTCCGGGAGGAGGAGGATAGAATCCGGGAGGAGGAAAGACAGGTTCTAGCTCGGTTGGATGGTCTATGAACTTGTACAATGGTTAACTATTACTTTGAAATTGCGTCTACAGCGTTCGCCGAGGGTCATTACGTGCTAGCGTGATACAATGTCTACCTCATGTATCGATAAAGTATTCCAATGAATCCCAGCACCAGAATCATTCCCATCTTGCTCAGCAGTACCCACCAAGGACCGAGAACACTGCTTGAATAAAATAAAGGGCAACCTACGAATCAAGGACGTTGGTGAACCCGGAGAGGTCGGGCTGTCATTCGCCTTAACGCCTTAGGCATTACTCATAGAAGGATCACTCGATTTCTCAAAGATTAACGTTACTTACTTCAGTGCTTTCGGGCATATACCCGTCTACTCTGCCTGCTTTTCCAACATGACAATACATACTTTACCTAGGTGGTTTATACTCGCAGTCCACCAAATTGACATTGTGTTGGTCTAGCCATGTGGCCGAGTTGACACGTCTGCTGGTAGGTATTACTGATTACTTGTGTATTGGAAGGAGTACTCTGGACGAACACATGCAGGAGGAAATTAAATGGGGAATTGCTCACGCTGGCCCTCAATTTGGGTGACTTAAGCGAGCTGTCAGGGCTCAGGATTGCATGTCCCACTGCTATTAGGCTTAGCGAGAGTCTTATTGGGTACATTTGGCTTCGAGTTACAGATCTTTCTTTGGGGATGCTGTAAGGATCTAACGACAACGAGAATTTGAAACTCACCATTGGCTAACCCCTGTCGTCAATTTAGCGGACCAGAGGAGGAGGTCAGAGAGCGAGAGTCGAGCTTTGGGGGGAGGTAAAAGTTGATGTTTTTTTTTGGCGGTTTGTGTTGGGGAAGGGGCTCGCGACTTTGCTTTTGTTTGGTTGTGTTACAGGAGAAGCGGGAGGAAATATGTTAGGTACATGCCATGGCCGCAAGCGGCTGAATCCAATATGATTACAAACAAACATACCTCTGTCGTCAATCATTCGGAAAAGTCTAGATTCGGATATCACTGCCAGCACTGAGCGCGGAGGAATTGGCTCCCCGGCTGCGCCATTGCAGCTGCCCCCGGGCCCCGACAAACTACCAGGGTCATCTCGTCCTCCTCCCGGCTTCCCAAGAAAATCGGACTTGCTATCACCGTGGTACTCGTGCTCGCCCTCCTCTAGATCTTCTCTATCGGCGATGTCGTCTTCGCACAGAGTACTATGCGGTCCCAGAACCGATGAGCTGAATTTCTGAAAACACGTTAACCCGTACAGGATTGTCCCGTTCGTGGATGGGGTAGCGCTTGGTGTGATTCGCGAATAAGCAACGGCTAGCGATTTCTCACCACACGAAAATTCGCAACACCAACACTACCACTACTACAGCGCATCATCGTCCTGACATATCATTGCCATCAATCACCATGTACATATTGGGATGCAAAAAAATAACAACCTAGCCGAAAAGTTATGCTTGCTACCTGTGCTCTGATGCTCATATATATTCCGACCGGTTGGCGATCTCAGCGGTTCGCGAACTGAACAGACCAGTTCGCGATATTCCTGTCCGGTTCGCAAACTTAATCCCGGTTCACGAACTGGCCTGCCCGGTTCGCAAACGTAAGAAATGGGACCTCGATTCCTATCCAATTCGCAAACGTGAGAAGCCAGTTCACGAACCATAGCTATATAGTCAGCTGGAAATCTGCTTAACTTGGACCCACACCTGCACCTGAATCCGATAGACAGCGGCTAATTTAGTTTGACTTCGTGTATATAGAATTACTAGTATCTCTTCTAAACTAAGCATTCACTGTACCTACTACTTCTAATAGTCTGCTCCAGTTTAACCTTGTGTTTAACAGATGCTGTATGATAAATTACTTGCGGCAAATTGTGTGGCCTTCACGACTAAATAGTTTTCTCTACATCAATACCTCCCAGACAGATTTGCTGCCAAAGGGAAAGGACAACTCATACCATGTTTTACAGATAGTTGGTGCTGCCATTAGTGTTCCAGGGTGGTTCGCATATTTCCTGACCAGTTCGCAAACTGGCCTGTCTGGTTCGTGAACAGTCAATGTTCGTGTATCGGTCGGAATATATACATATACTGACAATTTTTTTTTTTTGCTACTGTTGTAAGCAATAAGAAAATTTCGAAATGTACCACTGGTTTTATGCCATTAATCAATTCTTTACATTTGCGTAGAGTATTGTTGCATTTTATGGTGTCGCGAATTTTTCATATGGTGAGAGATCGCTAGCGGTTGCCACCTCATTCACGGATCCGTCAATGGGATGGAACAGGTTTGAATACTCGCCGGCAGGGTTGAATGAATTACTAGCCGAACCCGTTATTCACCCCAAGAATCCTGCCGCACCCTGCCAGGTGGAATCGGAGGAGGAACCGAGGGTGCAGCAGGGAGATAACGAGTAATGGCAGCTCGAGTAGGCTAAGACGGATATACGCATGCGGCGTGTTGAGGTAGTCTACAGACTAGTGTTGTGGGTTGAGGGGGATAGACTTTGAGTAGAACAGGAAGAAGCTCTACTACAGCTAAATGGAGTTTGAACAGTGTATGGTAGGTTGTTACATCCCCATAGAAGAAAATTTTCTATCCGCAAATTAGTGAGGAGTGTCCATGGCCTGGGCGCCACGTTCCTTCAAATTGGGTTGGAGACCCTAGGGTATCGCTATAAAAAGTACTAATAGAATCGTTCCCGAATTTTTCTGTCTCTCGGAAGCTCACTTGGAACGGGATGGAAGTAATAGTCTATGCTAGAGAGCAAGGGTGAGTACTTAGTCACCACCAAAGATAAATTTTCTATCACTCTCAGTAAAAGTGTGAAATGGGTCGTCATCACCAAGGAGTATTCAGCACCGGTCATGTATCACTCTTATCACTCGACCTTGGTCCTTAGTCATTACATGTGTCAGTGCGCAGTCACCATGTCGTGGTATTTAAGACTCCACTGAAGGAGTCTACAACCACTTACAATACCATTGCTTCAATTACAAAAGCCCTTCCGGACAATCTAACTCTCACCCCTTCAGTAGGCTATAACGTCGAAGAATGAGTATGCTGAATGCAAACAATCTAATACTATCTAGTGAAGCTCAACATTTTCAAACGAGAAGTAGGAGGTTTAGATTGTATCCTAGACTCCTTGGAAGGTCGTGTATATAGGCCCGTAGAAACTCAATCCTGTATATGGTCTGGAAGGAAGTCGCCGAATTGACTCACAGGCTGCGGACTCATACTCGTAGCCTCATACACAGCTTTTCATTCGCCACTGGTATTCTAATCCATAGGCTTCCATAGACTTCCACGGAGCTCCAGGCTCTCCTGTATATAAAGACATGGATTCTCCCTTAGATTATTCAATAGACTTCTTCCGCTTTACACTTACAACAACTTCTTGTTGAAATATGGAAGGGGAGAACCGTGTGAATAGACTTAAGGTACAGAGACTGGAGAGCAGGAGAAAGACTCGAGATATATACAAGGTAGTTGGGTGCCTTATGCCCTACCGGCTGTGTGCCTTGACATCAGCTCAGCTGAAGCTCAGCTCGGTCAGGTTCATGCAACACTTCTTCCGTCTTCGCCAGCGAGTGTCGAGCTATGACTGGGAATGCAAATCTCTAGTACGGTGTTCCGGCATTAAGCACGCTTCATAGCAACTTTCTTTCACGGTATGGATTCAATTTCTCAGTCAATTCGGGAGTCTTTGATCTTTGTAGCGGGGAATGTCGTACTTCCTCTCGTCAAAACTTTCGTACTTAAAATGTAACCTTAATCAAAATGGAAAAAGATGCAAATGCCGAAGTTTTGGTTGCATTTTTTCAGATAGTGCTCTCGAAAGGACAGAGTTCTTTGATTGGGAGATATATATACATGGATGTGTTGATCAAAAGCCATTGCCCCGCATACTACATCAAATATCATTTTCTTCCCTAAAATGATGTTGTAGCTGGGTATGTAGCTGGGTACCCTGAATCCGGGTGAAATTATTAGTCCCTAAAGTTCGGTAATGTAAAGTTGATGGATAGCTTGCGTTTGTAGTGTAAGTGTGTGTGTAAACGAAATGTTAAAGTACACTGATGAAATTTTTGGTGCAACTTTCGGTATTGTAATATAGAAACGCAAACCGTGTGCGTGTATTATACAGAGAGAGAGAACTAAACAGAGTGTTTCTGGACAATCAACTTTCAAAGTCATTCTGCGCCGGTCAACTTTGACCTTCCAGCATCAATTATATCCAACTACCTACATACCTCCAGACTCCCAGACGGATCAATCGAAGGGCGCAGGCTCTCCTCGCCCACGGCATCAAAACGGAGATCCACTGGGTTCCGGGACACTCCGGTATCCCCGGGAACGAAGAAGCGGACCGCCAGGCGAACGTAGCCCGCGAGGCAAGGGGGGACACGGAGATAGAGCGGCCATACACCTCGGCCTCGAATATGGCCAGACGGATCTCCGAGGGAAGGTCAGCAGCCAAAGCGGAGTGGGAAGCCGACAAGTGCAGCAAGCACTTCGGCTACAGACTCAAGGGCAAGGCGGGGGCCAAGAGATCTATCCCAATGACAAGCGCGAAATCGCTGGCCACCAGGTTCTACAGACTAAAGTCCGGGCATGCACCCACTGGAGTCTACCTAAAACGGTTTGGCCATCGAGAGGACGACAAATGCTGGTGGTGCGGCGGCGGAGGCAGGACGGCGGCCCAGACGCGGGAACACCTCTTCCGCCACTGCAGCCGGTGGAGAGACCAGCAAAAAATGCTATGGAAGGCGGTGGGAAAGGCGACGGGCTGGAAAGCGGGCAGATGCCGACACGTGCAGGTCTCTGAGCTGTTTTCTAGGGATGAGTGTGATCAAGCGGTGATGGACTTCCTGGCGGCTACTGAAGTCGGGAAGTTCCCGCCCAAGT
>Ga0307514_10002823_pt1 | contig 17409 bp, 12 predicted proteins | sample 16_EM_MG_FD_203088 | JGI IMG/M metagenome (GOLD analysis project Ga0307514, IMG submission 203088) | Populus trichocarpa ectomycorrhiza microbial communities from riparian zone in the Pacific Northwest, United States - 16_EM | ecosystem: Host-associated > Plants > Roots > Unclassified | place... | reverse complement strand
CATCATCTTTCAAGGCTGCAATAATTGCAGCAGCAACATCAACAACATATACAGGTTGGATTCTGCAAACAAGACCCTATTAGGAATAGAGGCACAAAAAGTTCAGAAAGGTTTTTTTTTTTTTTTCATGCTTAATTCAAACATCATTGACATACTTGGTAGATCCATCTCCAATGAGTGGAAGAAACGAATATTTTTTTGAGAAGTGGGCCCACCGGTTCAAGATCCGATCCTCTGTACCAATCATCACAGCAGGTTTCATGACTGTTGCCTGTAACAAGTCAATGTATGTAAAAACTTAACTTAAAAAAAAAACAGCATGCTTACAACCAAGAGGGGGGAAATTGTAGAAGGTGGAGCAGTTTCTTGCATGGTCTTAAATCAGCTTCGATTTGCACCTTACAAAATGGTTGTCCAACTAATTTTTTTCCCTTCCCCTCTCCAATATGCTTTGGATACCACAGTGGACAAGTTAACCTAAGGAGGACATCTATGTATTTGCATTAGGGATGTCCCTGGGGGGAAATGCTAGAAGGTGGAGCAGTTTCTTGCATGGTCTTAAATCAGCTTTGATTTGCACCTTACAAACATGGTTGTCCAACTAATTTCTTTCCCTTCCCCTCTCCAATACGTTTTGGATACCACAATAGACAAGTTAACCTAAGGAGGACATCTACGTATTTGCATTAGGGCAGTTCCTGTTATGGGAACTTTAGAAATATCTGTAAAACAAATTGTGCAGTCTCCAGAAAAATACATGACATTCTTATAGTACCTTACATCACAGGGTACATAGTTGAAGTTATCCAAAATAAAAGGGGCTGTACCAATTCAAACCAGATTAAGAGGTTATCAATTCTAACACCCAAAATACTTCTCTAATCCCACATAGCGTTCGCAAGCACACACAAGTATTGTGTGCAATAAAGAAAATTTGATCTTCAAATAATTATGTCTCTGATTGCAATCGGCTCAAGAAAATATAAAAGCATATCAAAAAATCAAAACATGAATCAAACAGGTGCCAAATGCAAGCAGACAAAACACAACATATGCAACAAACCCTTGTCACTTGTGCTTTGAATCAACAAAAAACACATTAAAACACAAGTGCATGCACAATAGAGGAAATTGGAAGAGAAGATAAGGAGGTGAAAGGAAAGGGAAGAGAACAGGCATCTCTCTTCGTTTGGCAAGAATGATAAAAGGGAAAGGAGCTTCCCCTCCAAAATAACAAAAATATTTTCATTGGAAAGTGGATAGAATAGAGGGGAATGCATACTTTTGTTGGATCAAGGTAACAAACGCTTTCCACCAAAAGTACAAGCAAAATGCTCCACTCCAAAGGAATGGTGAGGATACTTAAATGTATGATGAAATTTTGCTTTTGGAGTTTGGATCCACTATAGGGCTTACAGCTAAATGACATCTCCAAAATCCCCATCTTCTTCAAAACCAAATTCACAGCCTCTATTTAACATTAAGAAACACAAAGCACATAAAAGGAGTATGGGTGATAGCAACTCCTGTGCGCATAAGCCATGTATGCATCAAGATCGTTGTAGGGTTGAAACTTAGCTCCCATGATATGATCACTTAAAAAAGCCCAAAGGATGCATCATTAGCATAGGCCATGGTAAAACCAAGACTAAATATTCACCTCAGGCATTTCCCTCAAAACAGCTTCCTCTCCAGCAGCCTTAGCTCTTAGCATTCTTGATGGGGATGATGCAGATGCTCCTAAGCAAGAAACTTGAATAAATCTCATGATACCTCCATGTTCTTTAGAAATCTGCATAAGTCAAGAAAGATAATGCAGTAAATAAGTGGAAAGCAAAAAGAAACTTCTGAGTGAATTTCTTAGAGAACTGGGTTACAAATGACAGAGAACTGAGATAATAAGACAACATAGGACATACATTGCTTCCTCAAAATACACATCTAGGAAAATCAGAACATCCACAATATCATAATCAAACAGTGCTATCATGATTTAAAAAGAAGAGACAAATAAACCATTGCGAGTTGCTCGGTCATGCCATGGTTCAATTCCTCAAAACTGTAGTTTCTTGTCTCATGATCCCTTCCTGTCAATAATAATGCAAAACTGAGTGAGTAGATTTGCAAACTCTAAGCACTAAAAAGCTCAAAGATACTACAAGTGAAGTACTTACCAATAAGATTAATAACAACATTGGCCTTCGCCATTACAGCCTTGATAGAATTCTCATCTCTTGGGTTGTATTTCATTGGTACTATCTGAGCAAGTCAAATGACAAGATACCAACGTTATCAGGAAAATCAACATGACAAAATATCCCAAAATATGCAACAATAAAAAACCGTGCTTCAGCCAGACAGTTTACATAATGAAAAACTCTATATTAATTCACCACCCTACCTGACCCAAATCACCCATCAACTTGAGGTGGCGATGACTATCCTCAGAACCTCTAAAAGGAACTAACACTTGAGAACCCATTTTTGCTGTGGTACAATCAAGCAACATTAAGAATTACTGACCAACAAACACGCTTCAAGAGAACGATAACAAACTAATACTGCTGAAACGTAAGACTTGAATCAAGGGGAAAAAAACAAAAAAGAACACATTTTGGATAGAAATGATCATATTAGTAGTTAAGTTACAGCCATAATAGAACCACAGCAATGTACTTCCCATTCAACTCACCGAGTTGTTGCACAACATATCGACCCAGGAACCCCGTTGCTCCAAACACCGTAGCAACAATTCCACTGCACACACACACAAAAAAAAAAAAACTAAGCATCAAAACACAATTAATTAACCCCATACATTAAGACACAATTACTTAATCATAATTAGCAAGAAAACATCGTTCTTTATAATTTCAATCGTAAAAAAAAGGAAAGGGAGACCTGACAGAGGATCTGCCACCGGTTCCCTTGCGAATAAGGTGGCCTACACCTTTGGCAGCGAGAGAGGAAGCGTGTCGTGGATGATCAGCTCCATAATCTGAAGATTAATGACTAAAAAAATAAGGAAATTGAGAATTAGGGCATCGTAAATGTTTATAAAAACCTTAGAATGTGGAGGATTACGGTGATCGGAGAGCGGGTAAATTGACTTGAAAGAAGATAGTGAAGCAGCTGGCTTCAGCGATTGGTGCCCTAATCGCCTCGATATGGCTTGCATCCTTCTTGGTTAGAGAGAGAGACTTGAGAGTGAGCGTTCGGCACTAGAGAGAGAGAGAGAGAGATTGGAGAGAGATGTCGTCACTCGTCAGAACTCAGATGTGAAAGATTTTGGATTTGGATTTCTTATGTTGCGATCCGGCCCAACTTATACGGGCTGGGTTAACAAACGTAGGCCCATATATGCATGACCTGCCTGGTTTCCGCATCGTTTTGACATCGGGATTCGATGTTTTTGATTTTTTACTAAAAAGCACCCATGTTTTTTTTATATAGTTTTAATATTAAAATTATTAAAAATCACTTAAAGAAAAGTATTAGATAAATATTTTTTCATATAAAAAACATTCTTAACCACGTAATCATACACACATTTAAGATAAAATAAAAAGTCATTCTTTTTATTTTCAGTTCAGCAAGAAGAAATATTATGAGTCTAGGGGTATGTTTAAAATTATGGTAGCGGTGACGATTTAAAGTAATTTTCGTTTAAAAACACATCAAAATAAATTTTTTTTATTTTTTAAAAATTATTTTTAACATCAGCACATCAAAACGATCTAAAAAAATAAAATAAAAATTCAAAATTTTTTAGAACATGGTTAGCACCCCGTTTCCAAACACATCCTAACTATTGTCTATGAATAATCTTAAAAACATATATCTTACATTAACATGGTGCATTCATAAGAATTTAATAAATTTATTTAGATTTCAATCTCAAGATTTAAAACCAAGAAATAAAATTCTATTTTAGATATCAATGTTTATTAATTTTTGTAATGGTTTAGAATTGACTTTTAACTAAAATAGATAATCTTTTTTTCTTCTTTAAGATAAATTTTACTTTTATTTTTATTTTAAAAATTATACTTGATTATTTGTAATTACCTCAATTATTATGATATTAAAATAACGCCTCGAGCTAGCTATTATAACCACAAGGTGAGTTTAGGTTCCTTACCATTCTGCCACCTCAGGTTTAGAAGGTAGTATTTGGAAATAAATGATATTATATTAAAGAAAAAAATTATTTTAAATTAATATTTTTTATATTTTTAGATTATATACTAATATTAAAAATAATTTTTTAAAAAATATATATATTATTTTCAAATAAAAAACAATTTAAAAATATTTAAAAATAATTATAAATATTTTTAACTTGAAAATATATTAAAATAATTTTTTTATTTTTTAAAAATTATTTTTAACATAGAATATCAAAATATCTAAAAATACCAAAAACAATATTAATTTAAAACAAATAAAAATATAAAAATAATTTAATTTTTTTAAAAAATATTTTTAAAATACAAAAACATAAAAACCCCTGAATCTCCGTTTCATAGCATGAAAAGCATATTAAAACAGGAAGAAGAAGAGAGACATGTCCCTTTGTACCATTATTTCTACCTCTTTTATTCAGACAGCAACCAAACACCAAAGTAGATACTAATGAAAGATTAAATACATGAATAAAAACAAAAAGAGAAGCAGCAAAGAGAATTCAAGGAGAAATTGGCGGACAAAATTTCTTAGCATCAAAAAGTTTCTCTACCCTAAGAACACTGAATCAGGGTGGAATGAGTGGGATTGGCAGTTGACTAGTTCAGCTCTAATGATTTTGAAATACAAAAGCTTGCCTCAACCTAGACCCTACTTTATGGACATCATTGAACAAATACAACTGTTCCCTCCTCTTATTTGTTCTCTTCTCTCATGTAATTATTGCCAACTTTCAATTGCCCCTTCCCAACTAAACTTATTCTCTGTTACAAAATATGGTAGCGATGCATGCTCGAGGGGAGTGAATTGCCTTGCCTTTGCCATGATAAATTACTTATTCCTAAAGGGACTTTGTGCAAGCACCTACACCTGTGCCTTCAGCCTTCCCATTTGTCTTCCAGTTTGCTGAATGCAACAGCTGCAAGGAAAGCAGCACCAGCCACTTTATTTTGGAACCCTTGGCCTGCTCTTGCTGACTCTCACCTGGAGGTTTTGGGCATGCCATCTTGTTCAAAAATCCGGTATGCCACTTGACCTTGAAGAATACTCTGTTACCAGCTTTAGAAACATGGATGATTTATCCTCTAACAGCCGTGTTGGAGTATCAAACTCTGCAACTAGACCTGCACAAAAGAACATGTTTCATGAGCATGTTGTAGTGGCTCGATTATACACATGGGATACCCGTCTCCAAATGTTGCTTAATAATGTGACTACCACAGCAGTCCCAGACAGTTGTAAAGAGTTCACTAAGAGGGGCAATAGGGATAAATAACCAAATTAGTCCCCGAAGATTAAGTTGTCAAGCTTGTGAACCCAAAGCCCTGAAAAAAACTGTTTTGCAGACAAATTTGGACAGGTAAAACAGACAGGACCATTCTGATCTAATGACGTCGTAACTAGATTCTCAGGAGAGAAAAAAATGACGTCCTAGCTAGAGGTTGTGATTGAAATTGTTAACCATGTCAAGATTCTGAGCCACATTTACCAAGTAACCTCTTGACTCTGAACCCAAGAAACATTTAAATGGTTCTCGATCCAGATGAAAGGTTAGATTTTCACTTCATAAAACTCCTCCCAAAAGAAATTTTCACTTAATCAAAGTTGTTTATGTTAATTGTTTCATACTACTTGGAGTTAAAAAAAAAAAAATATATATATATATATATATAGACACGCACCATCACTGAGAACCAGAACAAGGTCACTGTCAATGACAGTTGGGATTCGATGTGCAATTGTGCACACCGTGCAATTCTTAAACTCTGTCCGGATAATCTTTTGAATGAGATTATCAGTAGCTGTATCAACAGATGCTGTCGCTTCATCAAGCACCAGAATTCTTGCCTGCTTAAGCAAAGCACGACCCAGGGCAACAAGTTGCCGCTGTCCTACACTCCAGTTATCTCCATTTTCCACAACTGCAGATTATGCACTCAATTACAACCAATCATTTATTTGAATGCACCAATAAAACTTTGACAGTACCACTACATTAACAACTTGTTGTTACATACCTAGTGAGTCAAGCTTTTGCTCTTTCTGTCGGACTATCTGTCCTAGTTGAGACTTATCAAGAGCCTGTGCCAAATAGTTGAACTGTTAATTGGGGCACATCATCATAAATGCATACACGTAATTTTAAGATTCAATGCAGTTTATGTTTTGGCATACAAGGCAACATATTGTTAAAGGCTGGAAATAAAGTCATCAAATCTACAGTGATTTAAATTGGACCATTCAGTACATGCTTTGGGGATTGTGTAAAAAAAATAGAATTGCAATTTGGAAAGAAAAAAAATTACTCTTGAATCTCAATTCCAGAACAAACTAAATAAATTTATAATAATAACAACATCACGCAAAGATTTCTCAGAATTCTTAGACATTTCAAGATCAGTCATAATTTTAATAATTCAGGCACCACTGAGATTTTTTTAAATTCTTCGACATTGTTCAGGAAGAAGAGAAAGACCTGCCAAATTTCCTGATCTGAATGCTCTTCAAGGGGATCAAGGTTTCCCCTAATGGTCCCTTCGAATAAAGTAGGATCCTGGGGTATGATACTCAGGCGGCTACGAAGATCATGGAGGCCAATTGAAGAAATATCGATGTTGTCTATAATGATCCTCCCACTAGCTGGTTCAATTAACCGAAATAATGCTTGTATCAGTGTAGATTTACCACTTCCAGTTCGTCCCACAATTCCAATTTTGTTCCCACCAGGAAAAGTACAGGATATCCCATGAAGCACCATAGGAAGATTCTCACCATAACGAACCTTCAGAAATAAAAACAGTGCTGATTGTTAATAACAGACTCAAATCAAAATGATCATGGCCAAAGGATAAGGGAAATCAATTCCAGAAAAAAGGGATTATGATTCTCCTTTAGGAAATGCTTTGCAAATAACAGAACATATAACAGATTAAGAAATCTGACTCGAAATAATATTGAGCAATTAAAAGAGTTCCTCAACATGACAATGCACATGCATACTGGAATAACTTAACAAAATACCTTTAAATCGATCAGATCAATTGTTCCATTCTCTGGCCACGAGGATGGAGGGCGAGAATCCTCTATAACTGGTGGGGCTTCACCAGGAAGTTGGCTGTACTGATAGATCCTTTCAATGGAAATAATTTTATTTTCGAGCTTGCAAAAGCTAAGTATCCACCGTGATAAGCGTGCATTTAAATTAAGGCCATATGTCACAGCAAGCCCTGCCATGCCTGTAAAAAACAAGCAAATGTGAATAGAAGAACCATAAATTCACAAATTCCAAATGTTACATATTATCAGATAGATCAAGTAATGCACAGTAACATCCTTACTTGGATCAATACTTCCCTGGGGAAAGCTAACAAGTAAAACCATGCAGAAAGCAAATACAAAGGTTGAAAGCAATTCCATGCGTAGGCAGAGCCACTCGATAGCAGCAAGACTGCAAAAGAATGGACGAGCAAAACAATCAAGAAGATACAGATTCCTCTTCAGGAACCTCTTCTCTTGCCCAAAGCCCCTTATTGTGGCTGCTCCTGCAATTGTCTCACCAAAAAGATGGATGATTGGAGATTTCTGGATGCTAACAATACGGACCAGTTCCCTTGATGAAGCCATGTAGTATTTCTGCAATCATGGATACTAATAATAAGGCAATTTATCCTTCAATATCATTTATACAATAGATTTAACAGAATATGAATCCTTAAATGGGTAGTTAAAGTCAAAATGCTATAGGATTTATGTTCATCATCAACAACCTCAGTCTTTTCTAATTATTTAGTGGAAATTAAATTTCTTCAGTGATGATTGGAACAGCTCAAGGTACTGGCAGAGAAATGATGAGGTTTCAAGCATTTGAATCATCAAACCAAAAAAAAAATCAGTTTCTGAAACCATACAGATATCAATTTATACGATGGGTACAGCGGCAATGTGTATTGACTTTCAGTTGCAAAAAAGGTAATATAATGTTTAAAGACGTAAAAGACTACATTGAGTGAAACTTGAAGGAACAAAGGATTGTTACTGAAATGGAAGTCAAGAAAAAGATTGACAATTAACTCCCAACATCCACCTTATGGATTTTATGCTTTACTCAAAATGAGGCTCTTGTGAATGCCTAGTGGTCTCTAGAATCAGTTTGCATAATTACAAAGCAATATCTGTTCATTTCCCTAATCTTGCCCAACAACCAACAATGCCATTGTTAACTCAGGGAAAAGGATAATTAATCACCTGCATCCAGAAGCAAGCAACAGCCATTGGAACAACAAGCAACAAAACTTGCCAGGTGACTTTGGTCATTACACCAACAATCCCAAAAAGCTGTATGGTAGTTGAAGCAAATCCACCAAGCCTGAAAGGAATATCAAGATCCACTACACTTTGATCAATTGACACCTGTAAGGTTGTAAATGATCAGCACAAAGCAAAGTGAAAGACATAAAAGAGAGACAAAGGAAGCAAAGAAAAAGAAAATAGTTGTCTACCATATATGGGTGGAGAACATGTATAGGATATATATTTCCAGCAAAAAAAGATGAACTTACACGATTCAAGATCCGTCCAGCTGGAGTAGAGTCAAAAAAAGACATTGGTGCTCGGAACACACTTCTAAGCATCTTCAGAAACAATTTCTGAGCTGCTGCTAAACCAAATGTAGCAACCAGAACAGCCCTGACAAATATAAACCACGAGCTCCCAAAAGCAAGGGCCATATAAACACCAAGAAGGACCATAGGGCTCACTCTAGGCTGGCCTCCTTCCATTTGGGGATTTGCCCAGGCCATCCACCAATTACTAGCTATTTGAAGAAATTGAAATGAAGCTTGAGCAAGGATTATGAGTGGAATCAATAAGCCTTTATATGCTGCAGCCATATAGGACAAGTAAACCTTCATGTTGACTCTTCCTCTTACTCTTTCCTCTTCCTGAACAAGCTGCTTTTTCCTTGAACGTTTTCCTTTCTTTTTCTCTTTGATTGCTTTCTGATCTGAAGCTGATGCACTCTCTTGCACTTCCTTTGCTAAGCTTTCAATACTACATTCTGACGCGTTGCATTTTTTATGTAGTGTGGCAGATCCATCCAACAACAAATTTTCATCTGATTCATCTGATGAGTGATTTAGAATATCCATAGCCCCAATTGCTTCATTGTGAGCTGAGACTAAGGTGTTAAAGTCAGTTCCTGCTTGCAAAAGCTCATCATATTTCCCTGCCTGTATTATGCGGCCTTCCTTGAGAACCTGGTGTGATGAAGATAGATATCAGAGAATATTTTTTTATGGAATAAAGAAGGGAAAAGAGAAGCATCAAAGCATCAAATACATGGTCTTTGATTTACCTTCTTTAAAGCCCCCCTTCCCCCAAAAAAAATGTATAGTGAGGGTCTTACAAAATGAAGTAAGCACAAACATGATCTAATACTTTTGTTGAAATGTGTTACAACATTTTATGCAAACATGTGCTAATATTCTACAAAGTGACGATGCCCAGTTGTAGATGCTAAGAACCTATGATGCTACCAGAAAATTGGTCGAGTTAAAAAAGGTGAGATGGCTATCCACGAATGTTAGAATGGCTATCCTAGTCTCTAATTAAACACAACATGGTATTTAAATCAAGCTAAAAGGGAAACATGCAACTCTATGAGATGCAAAACGTAAACCATAGATACCAAATCAGTTCTTTCATTACACAAGCATTACATAGAGGAAAGATATTAAAACAACTCCATACCAGAATTAAATCGGCGGCGGGTAGAAATTCAACCTGATGGGTCACAAAAACCACAGTCTTACTTGCTAATGCTGTCAATATGTATTCCTGCAGTTCACAACACATTTAGGCAAACTGCATTCATTTGAAAAGCAACATTGATTTTACACAGGGAAAGTCCAACCTTGAACAACTCTGAACCAGTATGCGCATCAACAGCACTGAAGGGATCATCAAGCAAATAAATGTCTGCATCTTGATATAATGCTCTTGCTAGTTGAACCCGCTGCTTCTGGCCACCGCTCAAGTTTATACCTCTATCACCAATAATTGTCTGATCACCATGTGAGAAGAGTTCCAAATCCTTTTTCAGTGAACAAGCATTGATTACGTTTTTATACTTTGCTTTATCCATTGGACTTCCGAATATAATATTTTCTTCAATATTTCCAGATTGTATCCATGCTGACTGTGAGACATAAGCAGCGGTGCCACAAATTCTCACCTGGAAAAGGAAAAGGGAGAACAGGAATGAATCTTCAATGCATAATAGATTCCAGAAAGAAATCACATTTAACCGGAAATATCATTTAAGCTACGAAATTAAGAAAATAGGTCCATGAATCTAACTTACTTCGCCAGAGATTTTGGGAATCTCGCCAAGGATGCAGGAGAGAAAGCTTGATTTGCCAGAACCAACCACGCCACAAACAGCTACCCGCATCCCCCTCTCGACTTTCATTTGTATCCCTGATAATGTGGGCCTTGAAGAAGAAGAAGAAGAAGGGTCCCAGCAGAATGCAGCATCTTTAATTTCTATGGCCAAGTTTGTAATGCTTCGAGGCAGAACAATGGTTGCATCTTCCTGCAACTCTTCCTCCTGCAGGAATCCGGAAATTCTATCAAGAGAAACTTTAGTCTGGGCCATCATCGACACCAAGTCAGGGAAATTCCTCAGTGGTTCTTGTAGTATTCTGAAGGTGGCCAAAGCAGAAAGAACACCTCCCGCTGTGAGCTGATCACCTAACAATATAGAAGTACCAAAAGTGACAGCTGAAACAAATATGGGAGAGCTCCAGAAAATGAAGGTAATAAAAGCTTGTGAATAGAGGGCTTTCCGAAGCCACCGGAACTCCACACCTCGCATCTCCTCCAATTTTACTCTATACCTGTCCTCCCAAGCCTGCAACTTCAGAATCCTCATGTTCCTGAGGCACTCTGATGTTTTCCTCATCCTTTCATCCTTGGCAGCCATTAATTTGTCTTGATAATCTTCTTGTATCCTAGCCACGGGGATTGTGATAACAATGGAGATAATGGTGGCAATCAAAGTTGCAAAGGAAGCAATTCCAACATTCTTATACAAAATTGCAAGAGCAAGAACTATTTGCAGGGGAAGCATCCATATATCATGGAGATACCAAGAGTAATCCCCTATTCTTTGGACATCAATTGCCATGTAGTTAACAACCTCTCCACTGGTGTGATTTTGCTTGGCCAAGCTCGACAGCTTCAGTCCCTTTCGGTACACCATTGCTGTTAAAGCTGACCTCACTTGCATACCCAAGATGTCAACCCCAAGATACCATTGCCGGGTCGTTAACGTCTCCACAAGCTTGGCTGAGAAGAATATCCCAGCAAGAATATAGCCCTCGTGAGGGAAAGTCTCCTTACCCCCCAGATAATCAACAAAATAGCTAATCATGTACGGACCAACGTATGAAACAAAGGTGTTCAACAAGGCAAAGATGGCATTGCAAGCTGCTTCCTTCCAGAATGACTTCAGAATTGCCCAAGCTAAAGACGGCTGCTTGGAAGGATTTTCAGCTTTTCTTCTTTCCCAATTTGAATTCAAAATCTTATAGTTTGTCTTGGCACGATCTTTCGGTGCAAGAAGGGGAATGTCCTTAAGCTCTAGCGGTCTCTTTGCGCCAATAGAAAGAAGGGGGTTTAACCAAGAAAGGGTTACTAAGCTGAATAGCCCAGCATCGCTATAAGGAGTGACCTTAAGACACCCTGCCTCTTCTTCAAGAAGCAATGGCTCCTGAAGGTCAGAGTTCCTACAAACTTGCATACCAGTAACACCTCTAAATGCAACAAAACATAGAAAAGCAAGAGCTGGGGTTGCAGCAAAATTCGCCACAACATGAGAACTCAAATGCTTTGAACCTTCAGTAAAAAAACTGCTCCCGTCAACATACAAAGTACACAAACAAATCAAAAATGAGAAAAACCACCACACCCTCAACAAGACAGGAAATTTCTCAGACAGCTTAAATTTACATTGAAGAGCTGAAAAGCTCAAGACAAACCAAGCCAAACCTTGAGCAGCAGGTACACAAATCTCAGACCAATCCACATCGTTCCCCTTAACAGCCTCTCTAATCAGAGCAACTCCATCAAACCCCAACACCAAGAATTGCAAGAGCAAAACATAGAAACAACAAAACAGACACAACTTAAAACCCGTACCGATTATAACATCACGAATCTCTCCGTCTACACTAGACCTTCGAATTGGAGTCGGATTGGGAACTGTAGAATCATCCTTAAGGATTCTAACTCTGCCAACACAGACAAATATCTGCCTTGCAGAGATAATGAAGAGAGAGACGATAAAAAGTGTCAAATTCACACAAATGGAGGCGAGTTCCAACGTGGGCAGGCCTTGAATTGCCTTCAAAACACGGTTGGTTGATTCTGAGCTGATATTATTAAGCAAGAAAACGATACCCATTATTGGAAACAAGAGGTAGTGATTGAAGAAAGTAAGCCCTCGTTGTGGTCGTCAATGAAAGGCAGCAGCAATTTGATGAAGAGGAGAAAAGATCAAATCGTATAAAGAAGAGGGGCATTTCACCATCTGGGTTTTGAACAGAAAGGTGTTGCTATATTGGAAATAGAATCTGCAGACACATTGCACAAAGAAACAAACAGGTTTTCATCAACAACGGACACGAATACAGAAAGAGAAAGATTATAAAGAACCCTCCTTTCGTCTTTGCTTTGATCCTTCAACCTACAGACTCTCTCTCTCTCTCTAAAGAAACAGAAGGAGACAAAGAGAGATGGACGGCAAAAATCTCGAAATCTGAAAGGGAAAACACCAAAGTTACTGACCTCGAAAATCGTCCAGGGTAAGCCGGTGGCGATTGTCGAGGTAAAACCAGCCTGTGATTGATAGGAACCTCTTCGTATCACCTTAAACACCCAAAAAATAAAAATCTATTTTCCTTCCCCTCCTCCTACACCACACACGCGCACACATATAAAGAAACAACGAGAAGCAAGCAAAAAGGACTTAGCTTTCAAACGCAAAGATGGAGAGAGAGAAAAGGAGAGAAGTAGAAAGACTGCAACTTTTGATCTCTCTTTCTCTTATCTTTTATAACGATAGGAAATAAATGTAATTGACTAATGTTTTTATCTCTTGGTTTTCACATATATCTATAATTGAAGTTTGCTGCTACCTTGGACGGTTGCTGGTAGTAACTATAGCACTTGCCGTGTTGGATGTTTCAATGTGCTGTGAGTCACTCGTGGTGACAGAAATGGGAGGTGTTCCTTTAGACCAGAGTCTAAAGGTTCTACCTTTTCCTTGATAATTAACAACGTTTTCAGGTTTTTAGCTTATGCTATCACTTCGCTTGAGTTCACATATCACATATATACATAGACATATATACATATATAAATACATATAAAACCAAAAAAAAAAAACAAAGAGATAGCCAGCCAGACGACAGGGGTATGAGAGAGCTTGAGGCTGTGGAGGAATAATGAGATGGGAGTGTGAGAATAAGAATATTAATTGCTACAGCATATTTGTGAGGCAGAATGTGGATCAAAGTATGTGATAAGATCTTGATGGAGATCCAGTTAAGAATGGGTTGAAAATAAATTATATTATTTTAGATTAGAGATAGAGTTGTTTGTTTATGCTTTACAGTGGAAGATGACGTTGGATTTCAAGTGAGAGTGTATGAGTGTGATGCCCATGATGGTAAGCTTTTGAGGTCATTGATTTTTAATTTCTCATGCTTTCTACATTGGACAACCTTTATTTATTTATTTATTAGCATATAGTATACGTATAAATAAAAAAACGTATTTGTTTGGAGATACATGAACATAAATTAAATATGTTTTCACAATATTTTTTATTTAAAATAATAAAACATGTCTTTACTATCTTTATTTTTTCCTATCTAGACAAAGTAATCAAACACTACTCAATAAGTATTTTTATATTTTTTTAAAATTGTGATAACTTCTATATTTTTTATGTTTTTTAATAACACACTTGCTTTTAAAAGATTAAATTAATTATTTTTTTAATATTTCTTGGTGATCGTGCTGATAAAAAAATAGAAAAAAAAAGTATCACGATACTAAATACATCAAGTGCTTATATAGAAGAGGAAAAATAAATTTTTAAATGTTTTTAAATGATTTTAATACCTGTATATTAAAATTAATGAGAGAAAAAAAATCAAATATAAACATTTGCGATCAAACTCGAACTATATATCATCAAACAAGAGTGAGTGTGTTGCATGGTAACAAAGGACACCAATTAACAATGTATACAAAGACAAGATCATGCATTATTTATGTCACAACTCACAAGTGTTCATCAGACAAACTGGCATTGTCAGTGGGACCCAGCTGCGTAGGAATGGAGGGAGGGCTGGTAATATTGTAAATAAACATTTTTTGTTTCTTGTGTTGAATACAATCAGCTACCCACTTATCTCAAGTTTCTCGGCTGCAGTCATGAAAATAAAGTTAAAAATGGCGACCTAACTTTTTGTGCTTGCTACATGACCGTCTACATAATTATTATTTTTTTTACATAGAGTATCCGTTTAGAAATGCTAGTGTAATTAGGGTGATTATTTTCGATGTAGTTTAGTTTTTATTAAAAAAAAGGTAAGTAAATCAAAAAAATTTTAAAAAAAACCGAAACCGGTTCAAACCGACCGGTTCGGTTCGGTTTGGTTTTTTAGAATAAAAACCGGTTCAAACCGGTTTGGCTTTGTTTTTTTTATTTGGCTCGGTTTTTTGCCGATTTGGCTCAAGTTTTTTTCAGTTTGGGTTCGGGTCGGTTCGGTTTGGTTTTAGTCTTATAAAACCGAAACCGAACCGGCCGGTTTTTTAAAATTTTAATTGGTTTTTTTTCACGGTTCAGTTTTTTCGATTATTTTTTTTTTGATTTTCTCGGTTTTTTTACTCACCCCTAGTTGTACCCTATTTTTCTAGGTTTTAAAACTTTTTTAAGAAAATAAATTTATATTTTTTTATTTTTTTATCTTTTTGATATCAAAATTAAAAAATATACTATTTTAATATATTTTATTAAAAAAACACTTTAAAAAAGACTCTACGAATGTTAAACACGACTGCAATTGGGAGCTTTCAAGGATTGGAACGGCATGATCTTTTGCTATTGTAGTTACGAGTCCGCACTCGAGAACTAACTCGGAATTACTAGATCATCGGAATAATTCATGGGTTATTAGAACAATCTTGATTAATTATTTTTTATTAAAATAAAACATTTTGTTTTTTTATCCCTTTCATTTCATGTTAACTCCACCAAGTTTAGATCAGGTCAAATATATTATTAAAAATCTGAATATATCAATTAGTATTTTTCAAGTAAATATTTTATCCATTCAACTAAAAATCTAAACCGAATCAAGATAGGATCACAAATTTCTCGGGAGATCCAACAATCATGCTTCCTAGCTCTCCAGCATTACATAAAACGACAGCGCACCGGCAACACTACCAGGGAAAGAAAATCAGCTTCTCGCAGTCCGCATGAACCAGCAATTATCTCTTGGTATGATTGGAATTTAAGGTAATTCCAAAATGGCAATTAAAGCATCTAATTAATTGCCTTGATCCATTATGATCACTGTACAATTATTGTTAATTAATCAAAGCATCTAATTAATTACCAAAAAAGGTATCAAAAAAAATAATGCGAGACATTAAAAAAATATAACAAGAAGAAATTCTATTAATTATTAATGTAAATAGAATATTCAATAAAAATATGATAAAAACATATTTGCTCGGGTTAAAACATATTATTACTTATTGAATATTTTATTTATTTACATCTTATTGAATATTTTTATTGAATGTTCAATAAAAATACGATAAAAACATATTTGCGCGGGTGAAAACATATTATTACTTATTTATTATTTTAGATGATTATTTTTTAGTTGTTTTTAATTACTATGAGTTTAGTTTTAATTCTATTAATCATATTTTTTGCTTATTGATTGGTTAAATCTGTATAAGAGCACATTATGTTTGGTAGTGTGGTACCGGTTGCTTTTCAAATAACTTTTTCGTGTCGAAATACATGCAAATGATGTTTTTTTATTTTTTTAAAATTATTTTTGACATTAGCACATCAAAACGATTCAAAACATATTAAATTTTAGAAAAAAAAAATTAAATTTTTTGGAAACGCGGTTTGCACCGCGTTCCCAAACGGTTTCTAAGTGAAAATTGATTAAGTAGATTTATCGGATTTTTTTCCATTCTGTAAAAAAATAAAAGATTTTATATTATATATTCCAATATCATATGATGTATGTTGTGGAGAATTCTCACTGGATATAAATTATTGTTTTTTATTGAAATCTTCTTATTACCAAGTACCGAACGGTGGAGAATTGTGAAACCATGTTCCTTCTATTATATTAATCATTAAAAAAAACACTCCGTTTTTTAATTAATTATTTAAATAAATCGAGTGAGGTTTTATTTTATTTAGCAAGGGCATATGACACTACGACAATTCGTTTTTTAATTAATCAGATATAGTCTCTGGTTATACTAAACCCGGCCTGGTAGGGTGGAAAAAATCAAATCAAAACCAATCTATTTTGATTCCTTTGATTTTATTAAAGCTTGTTATAATATTTTTTCAAAATACCTATGTTGATATCATTTTAGTATGTATTTAATATTACAGTGTAAAGAATTTTCTTTAAAAAAAAATTATTTAAAAATATATTGGAATATTTTTTATTTTTTATATGAGCATAAAACACTGGGGAAAAAATTCGAGTTGATATATTTTAAAGCAGACACACTTTTAAAAAACATATAAAAATAAACACTACTGCATTTTCAAGTAGGTTAATTGATCCGGTTCAACTTGCCCAGCTTATAACCTGCATTTCAGAGTGATAGAGTAGCCAGGTTTAATAACTTTGTGGTACTTCTGTTCATTTCTTGCTCAGATCTCGTCTAGTATTATAGTAATGGTTAAAAATGTGTTTTATTTAAAAATATATTAAAATATTTTTTTATTTTTTAAAATTAATTTTTGATATTAACACATCAAAACAAAGATAAAAAAACTTAAAAATTTAAAAATAAAATTAATTATAAAAAAAGGGGATTTTAGACGGTTTACATGAATTGATGCTGGCATGAGATAATGATTTTTATTATATATTTTATTTC
>Ga0307514_10002822_pt1 | contig 17412 bp, 16 predicted proteins | sample 16_EM_MG_FD_203088 | JGI IMG/M metagenome (GOLD analysis project Ga0307514, IMG submission 203088) | Populus trichocarpa ectomycorrhiza microbial communities from riparian zone in the Pacific Northwest, United States - 16_EM | ecosystem: Host-associated > Plants > Roots > Unclassified | place... | reverse complement strand
GTGAGATGGAAAAGACGTGAGATGTGAGATGAGATGTGAGGTGGAGAGGAGATGGGGAGGACGTGAGATGTGGAGGGCACTCAGGGGGTACTCAGGTTATCCTCCGAAGTTTAATGTGAGGTTCTTGCCTATGCAAACACCTGCGGTGGTATGGGAGGCCAGTAGATTTAGATTAGAAATATAGCGAAGTCATTTAGCTACAACCGCATATGCATACATGCATCGCATATACACTGCATATACACTGCATACCCGCTATTCCCAAATAGGCAGGTGGAAAAGACTTTTGTTGTGAACCTCCGTATATACATGCAATCTACTCCGTACAGCCCCCGATATATTACGCGGCACTTGTTCTCGTTCCCAGACACTCTAGCCTGATCTTGGCATTCGCCGCGATTTAAACGGGAGATTATTTTAGCGCGTAGGTAGATAAGAGACTGGGACCGAGAACACGCGGCACTGTGCAGTGAACGCCAAGCCGAACAAAGAACACTCTGCAATTATTTCTGCGACGGGTAACTTGATGTACAATTTCTCGAGAACCCGAGGGTGGTGTCCTCACCGTTGGTTTTCACATGTGGTGCAATACTTAGTAAGTAACCCCTGTTGATATTGTGCATTTCAATATCTACGGGACGCAGAAACCTTGAATGCTATACCGTTATTTTTGGTTTTTACAGCGAAATACCGCTCAGACGCGGGGGCATAGCGACTTCGCACTTCATCCAGAGGTGGCGAACTTCTCACTGGTGAAGAACTGAGCGGTATTTCGCTGTAAAAACCAAAAATAACGGTATAGCATTCAAGGTTTCTGCAAATACCGATATTCAATTGCAAGAGACTGCTCAGAAGTGCGTTGCCATTCCCCCAAAGGGGCGTGTTTAGTGCGGGTGTCTCACTAGCCAAGGGATACACAGTACGGAGTACGCCCAACACTACCTAATCCATTCATTAAATCTATCTACAAACATATCGGCACCATAACCCCAATCACACATATTTTAACCTCTCCTTCCACTTCTACCTCCAAACCGAAAATAAACATCAAAGCAAACACGAATCGAACTTCGCAGCATATCAGCTCCCATTGACCCCCTTTCAGGGCCGAATTGTGCAATAGACGCGAAAAAAAAAGATAATAAGGAAGGTTGTATATATTCATGGAAGTGAAGCACAAACTGGCCAAAGCCAAAGCCAAAGCTTGAGAGGAAGAAAAAGAAAAAAAAAAACCCCCCAAACCCAAGTAGTACTGAGAAATGAAGAAAAAAAGGAGTGAGTAGCTGATGGATCTAATGGAGCTGTAGAGCCAGAAAATGACTCGAGGCCCAGGGCAAGAAGGATAAGTGACTCTGTAGACCACCACATCTTACCCTGATCCACACCACTCACATCCCATGTCCATCTCCAATGAATAAATCAGTGCAGTTGCCAGCCATCGCTCCCCGAACTAGTGTGGTAGGCACATGCGAAAGAGTCAGAAGGAAGTGGTGGTGATGTAAAGCAGGCAGAAGAAAGCCCCAAGAAAACCACAAATCCCATAGTCTGGTTACAAGGGCCCATCAAAGAATCAAAGACATTTTAGTTCAAAGCAGAGCAAGATCTCAACACCATAAAAACACCATAACTTGCAATCATCAGCTAAAAGCACAAAGAAAAAAGCCTAACCAACATTATTTGAAACCCTCGAATCCTGAATTATCAATCCAGACAACATCATAGAAACGAATAAACCCTCCACACCCGCTCCGAGAAATATGTAAGAGATGCAGACCAAATTATTTGTCAACACTGAGAAATACTAAGTATCTGGCTCGGGTAGAAGGTTCATCACAGAACCCACCTTGTACCTGTATGGCTATCCTAAGAGTAGAGGGTATTAAGGTGCTTTAATACCTTATCAAAGCCTATAAGAATATTTCCCATAGTCCCTTGCCCCTGAGGTTCCCTTTGCATCCCTCAACGTCACAATGGCCGTTATGTGATCCCCTTATCTTCTTCGCACGTGCAGGAATCGCCTTGAAAGTAGCTGCACATTTACCACAATAAACCTAGTGTTAGAGTCAGTAGTTGTGCAAATAACACCAAGTCACGTGTATTCTAGAGCTTACATGTCCGCATTTCCCCAGCCAGACTGTAGCCTGACTCTCATTATCCTCTGGGTGTGTCCCCAGTTCGTGTTCACAGGTTGGACAAACCAACACATCGCCTGTCGTAGGGCTCCGTGTAAACCCTTCCCTTGCCGCAGAGGGTGCCTTGTACTCTGCCTCCCTTCGCCGCGCTAGTGCATCCTCCACTGGCGGGGTTTCTCCCATTATCCCATTTACCCCTAGACGGTAATCCAATTGCCCAGGTGGGTTGAAGTCGTTCATCTGCACCACCCCTCGCGCTTGTATGGCGAAATCAAACCCTCTGTGCACTGGAGATCCTATTAACCCTCCTAGTAGTTGGTTTATAATATTTTGCCTGATACTGCCCTCTCCTCCTCCATTCACATTCCTATGGCCCCCCAACTCATGTACGGTCCTTGCACCATGACCTAATATCGGGTTTGCAATTTCTGGGTGGTATCTGGGGGAAGCGAATGGTCTGTTATTGTATGGCTGGTTCAAATTTGGTTCGACTGGTCGAGCCGGAGGAGGAGCCACAGCTCCAGGACGAGGGAAACGGCGCCTGGAAATCAGTAGCTGGTAGTCGTCAGCAGCGGCGTTACGGTCAAAGTATGAACTTGGTCGGTCTGGAAGAGCATCGACATCGATAATTTCTTGCTGGGTCCTAGGTGGTGAATCCTCTGTCAAGTCGATGACCATTCTTCGGTTTTGGGAATCTCGGGTTGGAAGGACTACTGAGCCTGGCACAGTAACGGTGTTTGTAGATACATTTGCTGGAGCTGGAAGTGCTGGTCCCGACCCTGTTGCACTTGGTAACGACGGTCCGGCTGCTGCAGAGTCATCTCTACTTATTTCTGTTCGCGATCGCTGCAAGTAGCAAACGAGGTGTGAGCTTTCATTCTCCTTTCAGGCAGAGCTTTATTAAAAGTGGGGGTTCCGATGAAACCGCAATTGTAGAGGGTGGAAGCATACCTTCGGGAGTCTTCGTGACGAGCCTGCACCAGCTGAGTTCTCTCTGTGCCGTGGGAGGCCTTCCATATTCATGGTTCAACCTGTTGTTTATTATGAGAGCAAATGCCGAGGGCAGGGGTATGGAGGACAGATGGTGCCGGCGACAACTGAAGACGGATTGGAGTGACAAAGGTGAATCGGGGGTGCTGATTGTTTGTTCTAACCCTACTTATCACCGTAGTTGTCACTTAGTTGCCCTCTTTTGTTGGTGAAGGGTCGACAAAGTGATGATGTATGTGGAAACGTGAATTTGTGGCAGCGCCAAGATAGCAGAATAAACACTGGAAATAGAGTGTGTAAGGTACGAGATGGATTTGCTGACACAGAGCTCCCACTGACTAAAACTAAAATGAGAGTCTCATGACAGTCTTTCCAACAACTTTCTGCACAAAGCGACATCACCTAGTCGTCGTAGTGGAAAATACCTAATTAATACTCCATACGGAGTTAGAGCGGCGTTCTATACAAGGCTGTGGAATAGTCTGGCAGACTAACCGACGTAGTCGTGCAATCAGACTGAGCCTAGTACTTGTGCGGAAAAGTATCATAACCTCATGAAATGCACACAATGGGAGCAATGAGTACGGGAATGCTTCCTGTTTGACTTGTATGTATATATCCTCAAATTTTTGATATTAGTACATGCCATTGTTCTAAATGTGAAATTGATATTGCATACTAACGAAAATAAAGATACTGGGCGCATAGGCAACAAACTAAAACAATTACCCCTGCACCCCGAGAACAGTAATAGTCCCGTCTTTTGACAAATTCACCAGACTTGAGGCCAGAGGACCCCATGCAAGATCAACACCAGGAACTCCCCTCCGTAAGGCCTCCGACCAGGACTTGGTAGCTTTGGAATATTGTTGTACCAGAGTGCCACTTGGTCCAACTACAGCCAGGAACTGCCCAGTATAATCCCACCTGACGCTTTCAACCCGTGCACCCGTATCCAACACCTTAGTCTGCACTGCTTTTCGTAGGTCCCAGATTTCAACGGTGCTCTCGCCCTTGACGGAGATAGCTAACCAGAAACCATTCTCCGAGAACTGGAGCGACTGGATAGATCCAACGAGAGGTCCAAAGGTTGCAGCCAGCTTGGCTTCCCGGACATCGTAGATCAGCACATTGCCATCAGTGGTGCCTAAACCTATCAAGTGACCATCTGGGTGAAAATGTACGGAGGTAAGTTCTGCAAATAGTCCAGACATCATGTTAGCAGAGGCCCATTGGAAGGATACAGCACATCCCCACTCACCTGCCTCAGTAAAAACTTGGCAAATGGCCTTCCCATTGTTGAGGTCATAAGTCACCCAGCTCTTGTCAACCCCAACCGACGCAAGAAGGTCTCCACATGGGTGCATGGCAATTGCCCTGACATCCCCAGCATGACTTCCGATCTTCACACTGTTGCTTCCCCTTTCGTCCCATATACGAACCGCACCAGTGGCTGAGGCTATTATTGGACGTGTTCCGAACCAAGCAACGCCGGTAATAGGCCCATCGTCACCCTTGAGTGGTGTCAAGAGTTGTTGTTTGGCGATCGAGTATATACCTGCAACTCCATCCGCACCTCCGAAAAGAGCCAGTTCACCTGTGGCGTCAAGCGCTATAGATTTGGCACCAGGGTATAACGCTTCTGAAGTGTGTGTAGGTAGGAGAGTAGAGAGAGTATTTATGGTTACCCAGCCTGCGGGAGATACTCGCTTCTTGCGTGTTGAGGAAAGCCTGTGCTACGTTAGATGAGAGCTGTGGTACAGGTGGCCACTTGGGTGTAACATACGCTTGTTGTGTTTGCGAAACTTTCTCGACCACGTACTCAGGCATCCCTTGGTTATCAATCTGCATCTCGTCGCCTCCTGCACTTGCACTGGCACCAATTGACACCTTAGCGAGGGCATCACGAGCTTCATCACGCTCTTTCATCAATCTGCCAATCACCCTCACAGCCGCGTCATTCTGGTACAAGGCCGTGCTTAACTCTTGCTGCGTCTGAGATAACTGCTGTTGGAGAGTATAGACTTGGAGGGCTAAGGCATCCCATTCGTTCTGAAAGGCTGAGAGGAGGGATGGTATACTGGTGAGGGTTGGTGGTCGCGGCCGGACAGTTCGGGCGGCTGTGGAAACTATGTCAGTATGATCAGAAAACCTGAGATTGAGATAATGCTTACTCTTTATCTCGATTAAATCATCGGCAGTGAGTTCCTCACCCGTTACTGGGTCTTTCCCATGTTCCGCTATGTAGGCCTCAATGAGTCGCTTCTCGAAGATGGTGCCTGACTTGGATGAGGCGACCGGGGCCTGAGGTGCTTCTCCAGAGACTGTAGAGCAACATGTAAACACTTGCGGATAGTCATTGCAGTATTTGGAGGGAATTTTTACTCACTTGCGCACAGCATAATATCGACTTCCTCTGTTGCTGAGAATTCGGTATGTTTATGAAATGTTATGAGAACCTGGCGTAGTTGCATCTTGAGGATTATGTAATGGCTGCGCTTAAGTTGTATAATCTTGGCTGGCCAACACCTACCGACTTTAACCTCCACCAAGATGCCGCCCAAACGGATGACCGCGAACCCGACCCGCCCTGCGCGATATAGGCCAGGTAAGCCAATTGGGCTCGAACCTCAGGAAAGCTCCAGTGAGGAAGAGGATGAGGAGGAGGTCGAAGGGGAATCCGCGGATGAGAAACCATCCAGGCCGGCGAAGGAACCAGCTGCAATTGTATCCTCCGCGCTGAGAAGAGTCGATCTGAATAAACGGTTTGAGCAAGCGCGGAAAGAGGAGGAAGCACGAAGGGCTGCAGAAGAAAGCAGTAGCGAGGAAAGTGGGGAAGGAGCCGATAAAAAGGAGGAAGGTGAATCGGAGGAAGAAGGGAGCAGCGAATATACCAGCGAGTCACAGTCGGAATCGGAATCTGAAGAGGCTGCTCCAAAACCAGTGCTATTACGACCCAAATTTATACCTAAATCCAAAAGAAATGATAGTGCAGTTGTGTCAGTTAAAGCAGACTCAGCGACAGCTGATCTGGATGAAGGAAGTTCTACAAAGAAAGCCGAGGAGGTAGCGAGGCGAAAGGAGGAAGCTCACGCACTAGTTGAGGAACATCTACGGCAACAAGCCGAGGCCAGAGAAACTGCCCGTAGGGCGACAGAGGATAGCCACGCCAACGATGCTTCGCTGATAGACGACACGGATGATTTAGACCCAGCGGCTGAGCGTGCAGCATGGAAACTCAGAGAGCTTCTCCGGGTCAAACGCGAGCGCGACGAGCTGGAAAAGGTAGAACAGGAGCGAGAGGGAATAGAGCGGAGGAGGAATATGGATGAGAAGGAGAGGTACAAGGAAGATATGGAATACGTCCGTAAGCAGCGAGAGGAGGCTAAAGAAGCCAGAGGAGAGATGAAGTTTATGCAGAAGTACTACCACAAAGGTGCCTTCTATCAAGACGATAGCGAGATTCTGAAGCGGAATTATGCAACAGCACCAGTGGAGGATCAAGCCGTCAACAAGGAGATCCTCCCCAAATATATGCAGGTTAGGGGAGAAGAATATGGCAAAAGGGGCAAAACAAAATGGACCCACCTTACTGCTGAAGATACGAGTAGGGTTGAAGGTGGGAGTCCTTGGTTTGACAAGAAGTTCGCAGGCAATACTCTAGGAAAAATAGGCGGAATGAAAGATAAAAGGTTTCTCCCGGATAAGGCAAAAGAGAGTGGAGACGATAGAATTGATTTCAAAAGGAATGGGGGGGATAGATGGGATGCAAATGGGAGACAACCGCCAGAAGGCCCCAAAGCCATGTTCAACCACGACCAGAAAGGGCATCAAGACTTCGGTAGACATCGACCCAAGAGTCGTAGCCAGAGTCATAGTCGGGACAGAGACAGGGCTAGGGACCAGCACAGGGGTGGGGATAGATATTACCCTCGTGATGGTGAGGGGCAGAGAGGCTACCATAGGGGTGGGTTACATGAACAGGGGTGGTATGGTGATCGTGATCGTGGTCGAGACGCGGACCATCGGCGGAATAGAAGCAGGAACAGGGAAGGAGACCGGAAGCGACGACCGGTAGAGAAAGACGAAAACATGGACAAGCGAAGGCGGGTAGAAGCTCCATAATACCTTGTACTTGCCATGGATATCTCTGTAATATATAACGGATGTAACATAACATCCCGCACGAGGTCACATCTGCCAAAATTAATCATAATTACGAGGTCAACAACTCAGGGTAAGACCTCTGAACAATTTAATGCAATGGAGTATTGCAAGTGTTCCAGCAGCACAACCGAACCCGAACGCCAACCTGAAATAGAAAAACAATGACCCCTCCACTGTATCCTTTTAATCCTTGATAAAAGGGTGTGCCCCTACTACCCCTCGCTGTCTACGAGATAAACTCCGCTTCACGATCCAAAACCACTTGCTCGAACTTTATCAAGAAGACCGTCTTCCCTGGCCATGTCTCATTCGGGACGCTGTGTGCTGTAACCCTTGCAGGAAACATACAAGAATCCAGAACAGCCTCTATTATGCCTGCCTGGAAAGCTGCGCAGTTGAGTTGATTCATCTCTTTTGGTACTGATATGTATGTATTCACCATTGGGTCATTGTCGGATATCATATACTCGTCTTCATGGTCTCGTGACTTTTCCAAAGCATCCGCCGGCTTATTGTAGATGGCTCTCCACAAACTATTTGTGATGAATTGTAGAATCCCCAGGACGCGGGTTTCTCGTTTGCCCGAGCGCCCTTCTCTCCAGACCAGAAGCTCAAGCAGACGCTGCCCAACGGAATATCCATGTGCATTTAGTCTATTGTTTGAATAAAAGTTAGGACACGATTTCTTCATTACATGGAACGGACTCACTTCTTCTCTAAATCCTGTATCCCCGATACCCGCTTCTGGGCATATTGAACCATCTCCCCAAATAAAAAAGCAAAGCTTGCTTTGGACAGCTCGGCTCCCTTGGAGCGGTTCAAGTGTCGGTCATATATGGTCTTGCGGGATTGGGAGTACCGCAATGTTGATGCAGAACCGGATAGGGAGCTTGCAGTGGTGGGGGTGGGGATCGGGAGAGAGGCATGCTTCTGAGCGAGGGGGGTGGATGGGTGTGAGGATGTGGTTGGAGAGAAAGGCAAGTACTGCGAATGCCGAAACGAGTCAGTATTGGATCCCATCACGGATAATGCTCAATAGTGAAAATGCTCAAGACGGGTGCACCATCGGTTAAGCTTCCAGAAACATTGCATCCAAAATTCTTGGCGCATGGACTCTTGGCGTCAGGCGCGACCAAAATCGTGAATTGACACAGAGCGTGTGGCCTCCATCCATTCTCTGTCCGCCATGACCATCTTCTCGCTCTCAGAGGTCGACCACACCGCACTCCTAGAGACTCTCGTTTCCGCCACTTCTACAAACCCTTCAGATATATCTGCAAATGATGTCGGATACCAGTTGGAAAGCTCTCTGGATGATCTCAAGAGTGTCCTAGTTATACCCCCAAAGAGCAATGCAAGCCGGCAGCAGGTGAAGACAGGTGGGCATCGAGCCTCGTAGACAGGAATCCGGAGCTAGGATTAAATGCTAATGCTATTTAGGCGTGCTGGAGATCTTGGGCACTAGCTACAAGCTCAATGAACAGTTCATCGAAGCTGTCATCAAGCTTTCTGACGACCTGAATCTCGATGAAATCGTTGCAGCAACTCTGTTACTACAAGGTCAGCAGCTTTCGGATCGCCTCGACCGTGATGTTACTCAATCAGCTACATTTCTTTTCCACCGTAAACGACTCAACATATTACAGTCACTTCGCATCATATTTTCCGCTCCTTTGGATGAAAATGTGGACCCCGAAATAGCAGCGGTACTCCAAAGGGCGATAGAAGTGTTGGCTCAAGACAAGAAGGAGGGTGAAGGAAGCTATTGTGGAGCATGCACCAATGCTATGTCAGTAACACGATCGTACCTTCAAAAACTACGAGAAAAAGATGCCAACGCAATACAGCTGGGTCATCATACCCAACCAGGTTGGGCAGAGTGGATAGAGGATATGCACATTCAGCTCAAATTTCTCACAGATCAGCATGAAGCCTTGGCTACCATTCTATTCTGTCTAGCGAAACACAAACGGGCTACATTGATGGATTTCAAGAAGTTGTTGGAAACCATGGGGGCTTTTGAAGATTATAGCATCCTTACTGCCCATCACCTACCCCCAGTCTACGCCTTGATAACGATGCTCTGCTCCAATGACACCTCTCTACCCTTTTCCGCGGTGATCCATCTTCACAGAGACCTCTTAAAAATGTATCAGGAAAGCCGTTGGCCATTGAGATATGTTCAAGCGGCCATTACTTTGTGGTGGGTCACGGAGTTCAATGGTCTTTGTAATGATCCTCCAGCCAGTGCTGCTACTGAAGTTGCAGACGTTACAAATACCCTGGACTATATCAAGGACGTTTACCAGCCTTCCAAGCGAACTCTTAAGGAGGGCGCCTTTGAATATATGTTAGCACTTGCTACAGACGTCGGATTGGTGAATGATCTTGATATAAATCGAGACAACCTGCGGGAGTTCCTCCAGGGCCAAGCGAAGCAACTAACAGAATCCCATTTGCTGTCAGAAGAGTTCAAGAAGTTGGTCATTATTCAATTTGAGCAATTTGTCGACAGCTTTATCGCGAACATGGCTGATATCTTGAAGGACCTGAAGACGAAAGAGGAGGAAGCGGTTCTGTTGCAGCAGAAAGAGATTGAGTTTGACCTGGAGCGCTTTTTCTTCATAATATCATACATTTACTATGGTCGCCCTGATGCCGCACTTACATTCTGGAATGACCCAGAAAGTAATCTTTACGGCTTTCTGATGTGGGCTTCATCCAACCTCACACCACTTATGGCAACTGTCATGAGTTATATGTTGGCTTCATTCTCATTTGGCGAGCAGTGCAGTGCCCATGCCCATAAGTTCCTAAAAGAAGAGTTTGCTCCAGGTATAGCAAGGCAACGGCGGGGAATGCACTATCTCTCTTGGGGCTCTATATTCCAAAGGATGGAGAACTATGTCACTCAACTGGGAAACATACGGACGCAGGGTACTACCGGCATGTATCGTCCACCGCCACCACCACCAATAGATGCTACTGAACCATTGCTGGAAACTACTTTGATCATTGACGCCCATATTCGATTGATAGGCCGTATTGCCCAGGAGTCTGAAGAAGCCAGGAGTTGGCTATATGAGAACAACAGCTTTTGCGTTTTAGAGGCACTTTTTCAGACATTAGAAAGAAGGACCCCAACCCAGCTGCTGGCTAGCATATTCTACGCGGTCGCATCTTTTCTCGCTGGGAAGAAGGAGGAGTACGCCAAAAATATTTGGGATGCAATTGACCACTGGGCTTTCGGAATATACCCTCAGCCTACCGCCCTTGCTGTGGCAAGTTCCGCAATTCCTTTTTCTGGGACAGACATCCAGAATCTAGATTCGATAAAGCTCTCGATATACCCATCAGAGGCTTTCACAAGGCTCTTAGTGGCACTGGTTAAGCCCGCTGACGACGGGCTTCTGAACGACAAACTTCCTTTTCCCGAAGATAATCCACGATTTACTCATACTCGCCCAACAGCGGTCGACCCCTACGTGGATTTTATCTTAAGAGATATCTTCAGAGCTACCTTGTGGCAAGTCTTCAGTCGGCCAAAGGAAGATGCGAATGCTTTGAACCCTGCATCAGTTTATATGGGGAGCACAATAAATATGACTAGCGTACTTGTCGATGGAGCCAAGAAAAAGGACCAGTCTGCTGCTCCTAACCCTGCTGACCCTCAAAGCATCATCCGTACACACGTTCAATCGGCATGTCTCCAATTCACCCTAGCTTGTCTGGCCTCTTTCAACGAAGATCTCATACTATATGCGGAACGTTCGGGTATTGCAGTAGATACGGCGATCCGGTCATCGTCATTGAAGACGTACGCCAGCCTTCATCCATTCGCTAGGGTGATGGAACATCTGCTTAGTGAAAAGTGCATAACTGTACTTTTTGAAATCATAAAGCATGGTGTCGTAACTCTCAATAATGCACCAGAAGGCTCTCCACTCGCGGACACCGTACTGATGGCCATCGAAGTGCTGGAACTCATGAGCCAACTCCAAAGTACTTACTTCAACATTGTGCGTCCACTAGTTCAAGGAGACGAGCGCCGACGGAAGAATCTGCAACCCATTGGTGGAAACACTTTTGGTTCGCTTGAAGAGGCAATCCTGTACAACCTTGATGTTGCAGTATGCTTAGGCCTCTTCACTGAGGTTGGAGATGTGGCGATTGCAGCTGCTGCCCTGAGATTGCTCGAAAGACTTGTGGCGACACCAACACTTATCCAAGCCCCAGAGGTGACCTATGGGAGACCAATGAAAAGGAATAGGATATTGAACATCATGGAAGGCCACCCGGACTCGAAAAGGGTACAATTTGGGTTTATACATCGCATGGAAACTCCTTCTGAAGAATCAGGAGTTGTTGACCTGATCAAAATGAGAATATTAGGGCTATTGAATGCGAGCTTAGATGCCAGTCCCTCAGAACCCTGTGTTGCACATTTCTTACTCGGCTTTGCTATCTCAGATGGAACAGTGGAGCTCTCTACTGCTCAGGGTGGCATCGGAAGTGGAGTCTCCCTATTCCATACCATTTTGGATACTGTCATGGGGCTCGATGAGAAGCCTAGTTCTGCGTTAGAATACGAGAACACCAAGTCCGAGCTTAAGAACCAATGCTATAATGTATTGCGACGAGTATGGAGGAGTAAGCTCACAACCAGCGACATCATGTATACACTTAGAGCCAACAAATTTCTCGTCATGCAGTGGACTCAGCAAGCTCCTATAACACCAGATACGCTTTGGGATGGCAGGGCATTTCGCAGTGATGATGCGTTCTTTGAATCACAGTCTGTGAACACGTTATGTTGGTTCTTAGACAGGAGAAGCTCATTATTCGATTACGTTGGTTTGGAGATACGACAGCTTGCATCACAAGGTGCCTCAACGACGGTCTCACGGTACCTTGCGTCCCTGCTGGGCACCACAGCCACTGATGGGATGCCAGTCTCCAATACCCGTCTTCTTGATTTACTAGATTTCCTCGAGCTAGAAGCACCCGAAATTGTAGGGGACCCATCGATACAGTGGTTCAAGGGCGTCGACTTCACACCTGCGGAGAAGTCCTATGGATCGGCCATCATATATGAGCCTAACAATGTGAGATCCTTGCTCCTTCTGAAAAAGAGGGAGCTCGAAAACAAAGGGCGGTCACAACCAGGCCAAGAAGAGTGTATGCAGAACGAAATGGAGGCCATTATACGGCATCTCGCAGTGGAGAGTAGTATTTGGATATTCAAACAATCCAGACTGAATTGCCTTAAGGCTTGGACACAACTGACTGAGGTTGTGTTGGAGAGTTGCGAGTTCGAACAAGCGTCGAAGACAGACTTCCTCTTCCAAATGCTGCAGGCAATCTTGCCGAAGCTTGAGGCATACTGTACTTCCGATGTTGAAGGAGCTCAAGAGCTCAGTTCACTTAGTCAATTTATCATTTCCCACATTAGTTTCGACTCGAATACCTTTGGGAAAGGGCGAGCAAGCGACATCGCTCATGACCGGCTTTATCAGCTCTTCAGGGTCTCACTACGATGTATCCAATCCCCATTGTCTCACGCAAGGCTTCGGCAGGACTTCTATAGTATCTCCTATAGGTACTTGAAGGGTATGACTGACTTGCAAGAAAAGATTGGGGCAACCATTGGAACCCGATATAGTATACAAACTATCAAGAGCGCCGGAGAGAGATTATTGGAAGTTGTGTGCTCTGATGCATACGCCGGTGAAGGGGCATGCAAGAATGTGGCACTGTTACTGCTGGATGAGCTGGTAGCTTTGGGAATGCAGGAAGGGAATGGCTATGTGGTAGAAGCGCTCGTGAGGAATAACTTCCTCGTCGTACTGGTCGACACTATCAGCGTTCTCATCAACCATTTGATAATGTCGACTGTGGATGGTAAACCCTCCCTTGTCACATATCATGCTTTTGACAAGATACTGATGACACGTGTTATTCTTAGCTGATTCTGCACTTGCGTTCCTGAAAGCCAGCTTGGGGTTCCTTCTACGGGTTGCTCAAACGAAGGCAGGAGCAGGCCATGTAATCAATGCACGCTTGTTCGCAGGACTCAAGGAAAGCAGAATATTTGAATACGACCCTGACTTGGGTATAGGTGAGGACGTACCCTAAACCCTGAAGCCCACACGAATACTTATACTAAGCATTCGACGTAGGCCGCGTTGGGGATCCGAAAGCAGTTGCTAAATACTATGAGCTCTTGCTGTGGGTTTTGCGAGTTGTTACGTGCTGTATCCTAAGCAAAGGACCCCATAATGAACGGACCAAAAAGTTGGGCAGGCAATTTCTCGGGGACACGAAGAACGTGGCACTCACTGTCTTCAAGAGGCACGCTAATATAGGAGGACCGAGGCCTGAGGCAGTCGGTGGAGATTTAAGGGAGCTGACAGATATGTTTGTTTTGCTCATGTCTCTGACAGGGTATATTGAGGTTTGACACCAGTTTGTGGCCCCAGCAATACTTGAGAGTCCAGGCTAACGGGGCTCTTAGACTCGGGAAGAACCTGCGGGAGGGATATGGCAGAACTAGGATCTTACATGACATATCACAACTCACAGTTTCTTGCACTTTATGTTGGACTTAAAGGAGGGACAATTGGATTGGCTACAAAAGTGACGAGCATGGAGTTATGTGATTTTGAAAGGACTGTGCAAATTCTAGCGAGACGAGGGGCATGTATGAATATCACAGAGGAATGAAGCAAAGCCACGTAATTGTAATCTATCACATTCAGGGCCGTCGAGCATGGTGGGGGTCCTTCATGATCTTGAGAACTTGTTTACATCGTGACTGTGCACATCGTCGTCGTCCGTACCTGAACGAAATCCGTCTTGGCTGGTTGGCACACCCGATGGGTGGGCTTAATATAAGGTGGGAGAAGGTACCGGCGTAGTCTGGTTGATAGTACCGGCACGCACGGCGACATCGACACTCCATCGACAGTCTGCCTCCCAGCACTCCCATCGCCCTCGAGACGAAGGGTAGTCCTCTACCACAGTAACCCTCTGACCAAATATCCACCCAGGCTCGCCCAATTGACGGCGAGGCCTGCACGAGACCAGGCAGTCCTGTGCCCATCCCCACCGCTGTGGACACCGGAGATTGTGACTGTGGCCACGAAGAAGAGACTGAATGTCGGAGGTAGATTATTGTAAATCTGCGGCCTCGTCTCAGCAGCCACAGGGCAAGAAGAGAAAGCAATCGCCATCGGCATCATCTCAGCACGAGGGCCCGACATATCGGTCGCAGCAACACAACCAGCAGCAGCAGGTACAGCAAAAGCAGCATCAGCAAGCTCAGCAGCCACTGCCACAGACAATCTCGGAGCTATTTGCCGCCGTCCCTAGCTCTAGGCCAAATACCCCACCGAGCTCAACCACAACTCCATCATCGACAAGTAAGCGACCGAGATTGAACATAGAGCCAACCACGGAGATATATAAGTCCCAATACACAACAACCCTTATACCACAGCGAGCCCCGTCGGCGATGCTTAATTTCTCTAATCAAAAGAAAGTCACCATTGATTTAACAGACCCGCCCTCGAACAGCCACGCAGCTGGCACTGTCAACAAGATGTCGACTCCGAGAGCATCCCGGCTTCCCTTTCAGCCGGGACCTCACTCAGCGGCGCGGAAGCTAGTTGTGAAGAATTTACGAACGACAGCGAAAGGCTCGCCGGAGGTATATTATGAACAGACATGGAAATCTCTAGACGCAGCGTTGACGGCTATCTTCAGTGGTGAGCGGGTATCGACAAGCCTAGAGGAACTATATCGAGGGACAGAGAATCTATGTCGAGCCGACAAATCCGCACCCACATACGAGAAACTAAAGGCCCGAATTGATGTCTACGTAGGTGGGAAGCTCAAGACCGAGGTGAATGAGAAGGCAGGAAGGAGTGACGATGAAGTAGTCAAGGCTGTAGAGGCAGCATGGACCAAGTGGTGTAGTCAATTGGTGCATCTTCATTCCCAGATTACACATTTTAAAAGGCAGTCTGGTTTGCTGACGTTTTGGTTGTGAGTTTTAGAATATGATACGCTCAATCTTCTTTTATCTTGACCGATCATACCTACTATCAGCTCCAGACTTGCAAACCATATGGGAGACTGGACTGTCTCTGTTCCGGACACATATTGTGTCAGACGATAGGATAGGTCCAAGGTTTCTACGAGGAATATTCAGCTTGTTCGAGAAGGACCGCCAGTCTCAGGGTGCAGTAGAAATGTCGTTACTGCGGCCATGTATCCGCATGCTTTCCAACCTCAATATATATACCTCAGATTTTGAGCCAAAGTTTATCAGTGTCTCGCGAGATTACTTCTCTCGCTTTGCAGAGCGAGAAGCACATAGGAAGAAGCTGGCTGGGTATCTGGCAGAGTGTGACAATCAACTGGAGCGGGAATCTCTTCGATGTGACAAATTCCAGTTAGACCTGTCGACGAAGCGGGAACTTGTATCTGTGCTGGAAGAGGAGATGGTAAAGAAGCAGGTGTCGGTATTGACAGACACAGAGGGTGTGGGGGCGTTATTGAAAGAAACGGATATAAAATCCTTGACATTACTATACTCTCTGCTTGACCGAGTGGGCGATGCGGGTGCACTGCTAAAACCAGCTTGGGAGAACTATATCACGGTTCATGGTACCTCTATCATTCAGGATCAGGATGCGGAGATGGTTTCACATTTGCTCGAGTTCAAGAGCTCACTCGACAAGGTCTGGGCTGGCCCATTCAAGAAAAACGATGATCTGGCGTACTCGTTAAGGGAGTCATTCTCCACATTCATCAATGCTCGCAACCCCAAAATGCAACATGCAAATAACTCCAAGCCCGCAGAGATGATTGCAAAGTACGTCGATCTGCTATTACGCTCCGGTGTCAAAGCTCTTACGGGGAACACTACCGGGGGAGGTCGAGACGCGGCAGGGAATACCAATGCCGGCGACGAGGACGCCGAGCTAGCCATCCAGCTAGAGAACGTACTCGACCTTTTCCGCTTCATCCACGGTAAGGATGTCTTCGAAGCCTTCTACAAGAAAGATCTTGCCCGGCGACTGCTCATGGGTCGGAGTGCCTCCGCTGACGCGGAAAGGAGCATGCTCACCAAACTCAAGACTGAATGCGGGTCCGGCTTCACGCACAACCTCGAGGGCATGTTCAAAGACATGGAGCTGTCAAAAGAAACTATGAACAGCTTCAAATCGTCTAAAGCTGGCATTGATAAATCCAACGGTGTCGACCTCAACGTCCACATCCTCTCCATGTCCGCCTGGCCTACCTACCCCGACGTACCAATCTCCCTCCCTGAAGACCTAGCGGAATATCTTGAGGCCTTCAAAGAATTCTACATCGAGAAACATAAAGGAAAGAAGCTAATGTGGAGACACGCCCTTGCGCATTGTGTCCTCAAAGCAAACTTCCCCAAGGGCAATAAAGAGCTTGTAGTCAGTGCGTTCCAAGCCGTAGTCCTCCTCTTATTCAACTCCATCGAGCCCAGCCAATCCCTCTCCTTCACGTCCATCATGGAAGCCTCAGGCCTCCCTGACCGCGAAGTCTGCCGCACACTACAATCCCTCGCGTGTGGGAAGTACCGCGTTCTCACCAAAAACCCCAAGGGCAAGGAGGTAAACAAGGTGGATACATTCACCCTCAATAATTCCTTCCAGGATAATAAATTCCGTATCAAAATTAATCAGATCCAGCTTAAGGAAACGAAGGAGGAGAACAAGGAAACCCATGAAAGAGTCACCCAGGATAGGCAATATGAGACACAGGCGGCAATCATTAGGATTATGAAGTCGAGGAAGGCGATTAAGCATGTCGAGTTGATTCAGCAAACGATTGAGCAGACGAAGAATAGAGGCGTGTTGGATATTAGTGAGATTAAACAGAATATTGAGAAGTATGTCACTTACCCTCTAGATTGCTATGCGTACTGAGCTTTTTCTGCATGCTAACAAAGATGTGATACAGATTAATTGACAAGGAGTATATGGAACGCCTGGGGGATGATGTGTATCATTATGTCACATAATTTAAATTTTGGGTGTATTCGTAACGTATAAATGCATTGAAGTGTAATTACCTGTGATGA